>Ga0209587_1000044_pt1 | contig 56446 bp, 45 predicted proteins | sample NGEPerD_2_FD_184512 | JGI IMG/M metagenome (GOLD analysis project Ga0209587, IMG submission 184512) | Arctic peat soil microbial communities from the Barrow Environmental Observatory site, Barrow, Alaska, USA - NGEE PermafrostL1-D... | ecosystem: Environmental > Terrestrial > Soil > Wetlands >...
AGACAGGCCGGCGTAGACCTGCGGGAGATACGTCGTTCCTACGCCTGCCTCAAAGAAGCTCTGGACTTGAACTTCGTGGCGTTCTGGCCAAACGCAGCTAATTGCGATCCGAGCATCCGCATGGATGTAGTTCGGCGGGGAGAGCTCATGGACAGCGTGACACTATCACCGGCCACGTTGACTCTGGAGATTAACCGGGTCTTCCAATTGATCTCGCCCTCCGGCGAGGACAGGAAGGGAGACTCCAGCAATGATGATGAGAACTATGACAGTGATAATCTTCACCTCTCCGCCGTGCCTCAGGAGAAGCTGGATGAAGTCTTGGCAGTGCGCCGGTGGTTCTTGGATAACTCACAGGTCCAGACCGTCTCTCCACAGAACCGCCCTGAGGAACCCATCCACCGCGCGCAGAACCGCTTAGAACACTGGAAGCAAGACACAACTGCTACGGCCTACATGTTGATGGGCGGCGCACGAAGGCGGCAAACGTAGGCACCGCCCCAAGCACTCAATCTCAGGCCACACTAGAACCTTAGACCACCTGTTCTGGGCCACCTGTGCTGGACCGCCTGTAGGGGACCACCTCTAGTAGAGCACCCGTGGTGGAACACCTGTAGTCTCACAGGCGGCTGGTACCGGAGCTATTAGACAGATGCGAAGTTCTTCTGCTCAGACTCCGTTTCTCTAGCCTTCATGACCACCTTCAACAAGCTACGATCTATCTTGCCTTTGTAGATGGGAATGCTCTCCGCAAGACAGAACCGAATAATGCGTTCACGTTCAATCCCTAGATCTTCAGCCAATTCCTCCGGGGTGAAATGATTGGGCATCCGTACTCCTTTCAGATCGTCGTGCTGACCACTAGACAAACAAAAAGCCCGGCAGCGTTTACGCTACCGGGCTCATCTACCTTCTTCGGCCGGGACTGAGTTATTAGAACACTCCCGGCGGGGGCAATACCCCCTGTGGCAAGACCCATTCATAATATGTCTATTGTACCTTCACCCAGGCGCCCAGGCAAGGGCTCAGCGCGAGATCAGTCCTCCAATTCTTCTCTTTCCTCCTCCAGCAGGAGGAGATCAACCTCATCGCCTGCTGCAAGGCCCCTGCTATCCTCCGGAACTAGTACCAGCCCGTTGGCCAACACCATTGAACGCAGGATGCCTGAACCCTGAGGACCAGTCGTGCTCACCAACCACCGCTCTCCCTCACGCCACGCCTTCACCCGCATGACGTGGACCCGTCCGTGACGATTGTGTGTTTGCTCTTGAAGTACAGCCTTGCGCATCGGTCTCAAAACCTTGCGGTGACCCATCAATCGCAGGAGCGCCGGTCTGATGAATATCTCAAAAGAGACCATGGCCGCAACCGGATTCCCGGGAACACCGAAAACCAGCGTACCGTCCCGCACGCCGAAAGACAGCGGTCTCCCCGGTTTCATCGCCACACGCCAGAACCTCCTGTCCACCCCCAACTCGTCCTGCACGTCCTTGACAAAATCATACTCACCCACAGAAACCCCGCCTGAGGTAATGAGCACGTCATACTCCAGACCTTCTCCCACCAGCCGTCTCGTTGACTCCTTGTCGTCAGGAGCCACACCCAAACGCACTGGATCCAGACCCAGAGTCCTACACTGCGCCGCCGCCGTGTAGCTGTTAGAGTCACGGATCTGACCCGGAGCGAGATCTTGGTCCACACCAACCAACTCGCTGCCTGTGGCCAAAACGGCCACTCGCGGCTTCCTGTGAACCTGTACCTGAGAGTGACCCAAGCTGGCCAGCAACCCCACAGCTGCCGGTCCGATTGACGATCCTTCAGGAAGGACGATAGAGCCTTCTGTCACGTCCTCGCCGGCCATGCGCACATTCTCGCCTGACCTGACTTCTTTGCCGATGAATACGGAATCCCCCTCCTCCTTGGTGGACTCCACCTCCACCACAGCGTCAGCACCCGCAGGCATGGGTGCACCGGTCATGATCTTGACCGCCTCTCCCTCTACCACCCGGTGGCCCGTAGTGTGTCCAGCAGCAACTGAGGCCCGTACACGCAGAGCGCGCGGGGAATCAACATCCGCGCCGGCAGTATCTACCGCTCTCACCGCAAACCCATCCATGGCTGAGTTATCGAAAGGGGGCACGTTGTGCGGTGCGACTACGTCTTGAGTCAGCACAAATCCCTGAGCCTCCCAAAAGGCCTTCTTTTCAGCAGGCAGCGGCTGCGCTTCCTTCAGGATGAGAGAGAGAGCTTCCTGCATGGTCACCATGGGACCAATCACCTCCAGTACGTTCCGCCCATTGCACAGCTACCAGACCAGAGACACAGTAAAGTAACTGCGTTCAAGAGCCGATAACAGGATAACACGGTCGTTTCGAGAGGTGCGCAGTTGATAGTCTCAAATGAAGAGATAAGAAGAGTGCTGGCCTTGGCGAGTTCTTTGCGAATCGCAACCCGGAGACAGACAGTGGCGGCAACCGCTGCTATGAGCGGTCAGCCCAGCCTTTCCCTCCCCTCCACTTCTTCTGCCGATGAAAGCCGCCTCTCGCGGGTTTGTGCCTTGCGGGATCTTGTTGCGGAGGGTGCATACGAATTGAATCCAGACATGATCGCAGATAAAATAATCGGTCGCGCGGTCTGCGATCAGATCTCGCCGCGCCTGGTGGAGTAAGGGCCTACCCAGCCGACCCAGAGTTTCTCCCCGTCAACGGGCCAATATCCCAGGGTTTGCAGCATCGCCCTCCACGGCATAGAATTCAATGCCTATCGATACCCTGGAGACACGTATGCATTCAAATGTGCGCCGGCGGCTGGCGGACCGTATGTGGCAGTGGCGGAATGCCACATACGTTGCCAGCGCCATGGCTGTTCTTGTGGCCACAGTGGTTGTCTTCGTCTCCATCTCCACCCCCGCGTCTCTGGTGGAGATCTCAACAGAACCCACCTTCTTCGACGCCGACAGGGCTTTCAGAGCCTCCAGCGATCTCTCAGCACTCTACCCCAACCGGGAAATCGGGTCCAAGCAGGCGGCAGGCGGTACGGAATGGTATACCAATCAACTGGCGGCACTCCAGATACCCTTCACGGAGACCGATTTCCAGGCTACGGTGGGCAAAGAGAAGAAGGTCTTTAGGAATGTGGAGGTGGTCTTCCCAGGCACGAGCTCCGACACCATTCTTGTCACCGCCCCTAGAGAACCCAGCGACCAACCAAGATTATCTCCCCTGGCAGACGCTACAGGGACAGCCGTGCTGCTGGACCTCATTCAGGTCTTCGCCGGCAGACCTCATGAGAAGACCATGGTGTTTCTCTCCACTGAAGGAGGCACCTACGGTGGGTTAAGCGTAGAACACTATCTAGACAACAGCCCGCGGAGAGAGAACGTCGCCGTAATGCTCAGTCTGCGCGGCGTAGGAAAAGAGCGACGCGACAGCATACAGTCACATATAGCGGGTCCGAACAGCAGCACCCCGGGTTGGTATGTGCACCTGGCTTCCGGAGTGCTCAAGAATGCCGGTCTGAACCTCCAGCTACCTCCTCTGACCATTCAAATCGCCCGTCATTCCTTGGCCCTTTACCAAGGTGAGCAGGCAGCGGGATTGCGAAACAACATTCCCGCCCTGACCCTTTACGACACAGAGGGAGGGGACGTAACATCTGCAGGTCTCGACACCCAGGGAACAGCATTGGAGCGTCTTATCCTTTCCTTGGATGGCGGAACGAAGGTTCCCTCAGACCCGGGGACCAGTCTGGTCTTGGGATCCGGTAGGTTCGTCACCAACCGCGCTTTGTCCGTGCTTGGAGTGCTGATGCTATTGCCAAGCACCGTCATGGCTCTGGCCTGGCTGGCCGTGACCCACCTGCGTCCAGATGCGTGGATGCGGCACCTGCGCAACGTGCTCTCCTTCTCCTTGCCACCCACAGCGTTGGCCATACTCATCTGGCTGGCCTCGTTGGCGGGCATCCTTCCCCGTTTCGCTGGAAAGACATCGCCAGTGGCGGCTCCGACCACCAGCCCCGACATCGCTCCCACCCTGCTCTTGATTGCCGCAGGGATAGCATTGTTCATAGCATCCCGCCACCATCTAGGTTATCTGCGACCCCAAGAGCCAAGGGCGATGACGGAGATTGCCAAGCTCAGCCTGGGGCTTATCGTGTTGCTAGCGGGCCTGGCTCTGCTCGCCGCGCATTCACCATTCATGCTGATAACCGGACTCACCATGGCCTGGGTGTGGCCTCTTGTCAGTTGCTTCGCGGTGCCGGGAAGACCAAGTACATTTTGGCGGTCGGTCATGAGCAATTCATTCCTGCTCCTGGGCGGATTGTTCGCTCCCTTCGCTCTTTACGCCTACCTCATCACATCCACCGATCTGAATCTGTGGACGGGCTGGTGGTTCTTGCTGGTTCAGGCGACCTCAGGTGCCTATGGTATCCAGGGTCCGGCAGCTATGATTCTCCTGCTCACAGCCCTATTCCTCCTCATGGGAGTGAAACAACTCCGCCTCATTCCCATGGAAACACTGGAAGCGGAAGATGACCTCACTTTGGTGGAGGCGCCTTCTGCCCGAGCGCGAAGAGTCAGAGCAGGCAAATAAGCCCGTGTGGAGGAAGCGGACAAAACCCTCTTTCACGCGAAGCCAAGGGCGAGAACACGGCGGCCAGAACTGAAATCTTCGCGAACGCTGCGTTCGATGCTATGATGGGTTCGTTGGTAGCCCATCCGGGGAGCGGATCACCAGCCATGAGACCTTCCGTAACCAGCATCGAAAGACATTTGCGCCGCCTTCTCAAAGGAGACGTAGAGTTCGACGCGGTCTCACGTCACCTTTATGCTACCGACGGAAGCCCTTTTCAGATAGAACCCCTTGGCGTGGTCGCTCCAAGAGACCAGGCAGATGTCTCAGCGCTTGCAGCATTCGCATCTGAGAATGGTGTCCCACTGGTCCCGCGTGGGGCCGGTTCCGGCCTGGCAGGGGCGGCTGTGGGCGCAGGCATACAGGTAGACTTTACCCGCTACATGAACCGGATATTGGAGATTGCCGAAGACGGTTCATGGGCCCGTGTACAGCCGGGAGTCATCATGGGCCAGCTCAATCTGCAAGCCAAGCCGCTGGGCACATTCTTCGCACCCAACCCCTCAAGTGAGAACTACTGCAGCCTGGGGGGAATGATGGCCAACAACTCCTCCGGTTCCCGTTCCGTTTCCTACGGAGACACCAAGGATCACGTGCAATCCCTGGACGTCATCTTGCACGACGGTGAACTCCTCACAGCCCAATCCGCGGACAGGCAGGATATCCATCTGGACTCTCTGGCCAAGCAAGGCACCGGCGGTAGAGCCATAGCCCACCTCCTTACTCTCCTGCAGGAGAAACAGGAGACCATCAAGACATCCATGCCGCGGGTAATGAAGAACGCCTCCGGATATCGCATAGAGACGGTATTGGACGGTGAGCGGACGCACCCACAGCGCCTTTTCATAGGCTCAGAGGGAACTCTGGGAATGATCACCGAGGCTACTTTGAAATTAGTACCTCAGCCGGGGCAGAGAGCCATCGCCATGGCCTATTTCCCCACGGTCTTCGCGGCGGGAGAAGCGGTTACACCCATCCTCTCCCTGAACCCCACCTCTCTGGAGATAATGGACTCCAACTTCCTTGGATTCGTACGGAAGAATGATCCCAGCGTTGACGCCCTGCTCCCTCAGGATGTAGACACCGCTCTCCTCGTGGAATTCGAAGCCACCAATACGGACGAGCTCGCAGAACAACTGAGCTCTTTGGAGGAACTGCTTGCAAGTGGACCGGCCCTGGAGGTCAAACGAGCTTTGGACCCGGTTGAACAAGCTCAGCTGTGGAAGGTTCGCAAGTCAGCCGTCCCCCTCCTCCAGAAGATGCCCGGCCCCCGGCGCATTGCGGAGTTCATAGAAGACGTCACTGTCCACCCTGAGGTCTTGGCACAATACATGAACATGCTCTCTGGGGTCCTGGAGAAGAGAGAGGTGGACGGAATCCTCTATGGCCACGCCGGTGACGGCAACATCCATACCCGCCCGCTTCTCGACCTCAAGGACCGATCGGACCTCCGCCTTATGCAAACCATCATGGACGAAGTGATGGAATATGTACTGGAAATCGGCGGAACGCCTTCAGGTGAGCACGGAGACGGCCTCCTACGATCCCAACTGGTACCTCGAGTCTACGGGGAGAAGGTCTTTGACATCTTTGTGGAGATCAAGGACACACTTGATCCCATGGGAATCATGAACCCGGGTAAGAAAGTGATCCATCCCGCGGAGTTCGGAGGGGTGGGAAGAGACCTGCGCTACGGGGCCGACTACTACACACACGAACAGAACACGCTTCTCCACTTCCCGGACGACGAGTATGCGCTGGAGATAGAGAGGTGCCACGGTTGCGCCCAATGCAAGAGCATGGTCGCAACCACCATGTGCCCCACCTATAAGGCGACCAAGAGGGAACACGCCTCTCCTAGAGCCAAGGCCAACCTGCTCCGGAACGCCATCCAGGGCAAACTGGATCTCACCCGTATCTACTCTGACGACCTGACCAAGGAAGTAGCAGAATACTGCATTGAGTGCGGAATGTGCGCAGTGGAATGCCCTTCCAACGTCAACATTCCCAAGCTCATGTTAGAAGTCAAGAGCAGATACAGGAAAGAGCGGATTGCCGGACCGGCCGACATGGCCATGAGCTACGCGGAGTCAGCCACCCGTTCCAGCACGCACATAGCATCTCTGGCAAACAGCCTGATGGAAAATGAGTTTCTCCGCGGGTTGGGTGACAGCCTGATCGGAGTTGACCGGAGAAGGCACCTGCCGAAGATCGCCCCCAAGAGCTACGCGCGGATGGTGAAGGAGCGGAGTAGCGGTGGCAAGTCCTCAAAACAGAAAAGCCCGGCTCAGGCGGAAAGTCCAGAGGAAGACAAGAGAGTCTCTTTCTTCTACGACATTTACGCCAACTACAACGAACCGGAACTGGCCTTGGACATGGAACAGGCGCTAGCTGCACACCACATAGAAGTCCTTCACCCGGAACAGAAGGGTAGTGGCGTGCCGGAGATGCTGTACGGATACGCGGACCGCGCGCGGTCCGCAGCCCGTTTCAACGTGGAAAAACTCATCCCTCACGTGCGTGACGGAGCCTTGATCACCACCGGCGAACCGACCGCCTCCTACGCACTGAAAGTCCACTACGCCGACTATTTGAATCGACGGGAAACTGCAGAGGTATCTCAGGCCACCCGAGACCTGGGTGAACTACTAGCCACGCTGAGAAAGGACGGTCACGGATCCTACCCAGCTTTGGGAGAAGTACCGCTGCACGTGGCCTACCACGAACCATGTCATCTGAAGGCTCAGCAGGTAAGTCAGTCTTTTGTTGATATCCTGAAAGATATCCCGAGGATGGAGCTGACCGTATTGGATGCCGGCTGCTGCGGGATGGCCGGCACCTTCGGAATGAAATCAGGCACCTATGACTTCTCCATGGAGACGGGTCGTCCCTTGTTTGACCGAGTGTCTCAGGTGAAACCGGATCTGATAGCAACCGAATGCAGCACCTGTAGAATGCAACTGTTGCAGGCAACAGGTCTGGATGTCATCCATCCCATCCGATTGCTGAACAAAGCGTGCGGGCTGGAAGAAGCCAAGTTACGAACGGGAGTTTGAATTGTATATAGACGTGCCTTGGGACACCGCCAGCGTGCCGGTCAAAGTAGAGCGGGAGCGCCTGGGTGACATCATAGAGTCCAAGACAGTGAAAGTCCGTGATGAAGCCGCGCTCCTGAGAGGGATACTAGCAGCCAGTGATCCCCCTTTCCGAGAGTTCCTGGACCAATCTGACGGATCCAAGGTATTCATTGTCAATGATGCCACTCGTCCCACCCCCACCCACAAGGTCATCCAGGTAATTCAATCTGACCTGGAAGAAAGGGACATATCCTTCCTGGTCGCGACAGGGGCTCATCGTCCGCCCGGCGAGAGCGAGCTGGAGGAGATCTTTGGCCGGGAGGTCCGAGAACACTTTCTGGAAAAGATTTTCAGCCATGACTCCCGGGACGAGAGGCAGCTGGTGAACATGGGACGGACCTCGCGGGGCACCCCTATATGGATGAACCGGATGGTCGCTGAAGCGGACCAGCTTGTTCTACTCAATTCGGTCGAACCTCACTACTTTGCTGGCTATACCGGAGGGAGAAAGTCACTTTTCCCCGGGGTGGCAGGGTTTGAGACCATCCAAACCAACCACAAGATGGCGCTGAGCCCGCAGGCCTCCAACCTGGCTCTCGCCGACAATCCCGTGCATGAGGACATGATGGAAGCGGTGGAGGTTTTCGCGGACAAGCCCATTTACTCGCTACAGATGGTACTGGACCGCCAGCATCGCATCCACTCAGCCCACGCAGGGAGCCTCAAGCACAGTTTTCAGGACGCGGTCATCCACGCCGATGATCACTACGTGGTGGAGATTGACCACCGCTTTGACGTGGTCGTGACCGTCGCACCATACCCCATGGACTATGATCTTTATCAATCGCAGAAAGCTCTGGAAAACGGTGCAATGGCCCTCAAGGAGAACGGGGTGCTGATATTGGTCAGCAGCTGCCGCCACGGCATCGGTGACGAGACTTTCTTCAACCTCCTGGCTGACGCCAGCACACCGGCACAGGTTCTGGAAAGGGTGAAGGGGGAGTACGTGCTGGGCTACCACAAAGCTGCTCGCATGGCTCACATCGCCGACCGGAACGAGATGTGGGGAGTCACCAACATCCCGGACGAGGATATGGAGGCGGCATTCATGAGACCTTTCCCCACAGTCCAGAAGGCTGTGGACTCAGCAGTGAACAGAAAAGGTCCAGAAGCCAGGGTATTATTCCTCATGGACGGAAGTCTGACAGTGCCAAGGATCCGAGAGGATTGACCAGGCTGCACCGGGGGGAGGGAGAATGAAGCAAGAAGTCTCCACCAAGAATGCTCCTGAAGCGGTGGGACCCTACGTACAGGGTATCAAGGCCGGCGGTTTTCTCTTTGTAAGCGGGCAACTGCCGCTGGACCCAACCACCGGGGTGCCGGTGGAGGGAGGCATCTCGGTGCAGACCAAGAGAGTGATGAACAACATCAAAGCTATAGTTGAAGAGGCCGGCGCCCATCTGGATGCGCTGGTCAAGACCTCATGCTATCTGGCCGACATTGAGGATTTCCCGGCGTTCAACAATGCGTACGGCGAATTCTTCACAGGGGTGCCGCCATCTCGCGAGGCCATAGAGGCGGCCGCCTTGGCCAAAGGCGTCCGCCTGGAGATCTCAGCGGTCTGTCGGTTGGAGTAGGCAGTCTGCCTATCCTAATCCGCCGCCTTTACGGCCGCGCGCACGCCGGCCGCGAAGGCCTCATGGTTGACATTCCTGACCCTCTCATTCATAAGCAGGTCAATCTGCGCTTCCAGGTCAGCGGCGGAGATAGGCAGCAGCTCAGAACCAGCCAGCGCCCCGACCATCACCGTATTCATCGCCTGGGGCACGCCCAATTCCCGGCTCACGCTACCCGCATCCACAGTGACCACAGGCTGAGCCAATCCTCTCATCCGTTCCAAGAGTTTCGAGACATCAGGGTAATCGAATTTACCTAGCAAAGCTCCAATCGGCAGCACGGGATCCGCGTTGACAAGCACAGCTGTGCCTGGGTTTCCGTACTGGGTGAGGAGCCTCAACGCTTCCAGCGGCTCGAACCCGAGCAGGATATCCAGTTGACCTTCGGGAACCTTGGGGGGGCGAGGGGCACCTTTCCAAAAACGGAGATGACTGGCCACCGAGCCCCCTCGCTGCGCAAGCCCATATACCTCACCAACCGCCACTTCATAGCCTTGCGCGAGCAAAGCGGAACCCAGTAGTCGTATGGCTAGGACATTACCCTGTCCGCCGACACCGGCTATTATCAAGTTGAAAGGTCTCTCCAAACCCGCTTCCCCCTGCGTCTCAGATACAGTTGACCCGCCCATTATTCCCCCCCTTCCGTAAGGCTGATAGCGTCCCAGCTGCAGAGCTCAACGCATAGGCCGCACCCGTTGCAGAAGTCAGGATCTATGTAGGCCTTGCCCTTCTCCGCATCCCAACGATTGCCCGGGCAGCCCACCACCCTGGTGCAGAAACGGTCGCATCCACAAGTCTCGCCGACGCAGATTTCCTGATCAACCTGCGCGACGGCTGAAGACCCCATTCTCATACGATCTTCATAGGTGGAACACGTCCGTCGCAGGACCAGAGCCTGGACCCCCGGCCGTTGCAGACGGTCATACACAGCTTCTGAAACCCGCTTCACATCCGCTACAGGATCATACACAGATGTCTCCACACCCAAGGCACGACACACAGTCTCGGGACGTAGCGGTTCTTGGGGTTCACCCCGCGGCCCGAATGAACTTCCTGGGTGAGATTGGAAACCAGTCATGGCCGTGACTGAGTTATCCAGGACAACAAAAACCACATCTGCTCCGTTGTTTCTGGCATTGATGAGCCCTGGAAGACAGGAGGCAAAGAAGGTGGAATCTCCGGCCACCGCCACCACCGGCTGCTCCATACCCATATCCCTGAGCACACCAAAGCCGGAGGCGTTCCCGATACCCGAACCCATGCAGTGCACGACCTTGATCTGCTGATAACCCGTGGGGCCGGCGGCCAGACCGTAGCAACCGATATCGCCAGCGACAAAACCGTTGCGCCCATCAAGTTCCAGAGCGGTTCTGATGGCCCAGAAAGAGGCGCGGTGCGGACATCCGCGACAGAAACTGATGTCCCTAAGCGGCAGATCCTCTTTGATCTCTGAGGCCGCCTCCGCGAAGGTCGCGTTCAACCTGCGCCCGCCCCCCATGATAGCGGCCAAAGCGTCAGCCACCGTGTTCGCGCTGATATCTCCCGTCTCTGGTATGTGGCCAGAGCGTCGACCATAGATATCCCGATCACCCAACTCACCGGCGAGGTCAGAGTGGCGAGCCCTCACTTTCTCCTCCAAGAACGGCTCTATCTGCTCAACAACCAGTATGCGCTTGCTTCTCCGCAGAACATCTCCCAGTCTCCCTTCTGGAAGGGGCCACACCGTCCCAATCTTGGCGATCCCCACGCGATCCCCCATGCCCAGAGTCGATACGGCCTCCCGTGCATACAGAACGGATAGACCGGAGGAGATCACCAATAGCTCCGGAGCATCCGAACCCTCATAGTCATTGAATATGGAATCCTCAAAGTCCTTTTGAACGGCCCGCAAGCGGTCATGTGCCAGAGGATGACTAATCGCGGCCACGCTGGGCAGACAGAGAAGAGGGTGCTCCGTGTCAAACTCCGCGGAGCGGGAAGGTTCTGGGATCACCCCCAGCTCCACTCCTGCCCGTCCGTGTGAGAGACGTGACACAGACCGGACCATCACCGGAGTGGACCGCTCCTCAGAAACCTGGAAGGCCCAGCGGGTCATGTCTTTGGCTTCCTGCGGGGTTGAGGCTTCCATGATGGGTATCTCCAACGCCTGAGCAAGGAGGCGAGCGTCCCCCTCGTTACTGCTGGTCAGGGGCCCCGGGTCATCACAGACAACTACCACGTAGCCACCTCGCACACCGGTGACGGCCAGTGTCGCCAGGAAGTCCGCGCAGACATTGACCCCGTTCTCCTTCATCACAGCGGCGGCGCGCAGCCCGGCGAAAGAGGCTCCTGCGGCTGCTTCAGCCGCCACCATCTCGTTTGTAGACCACTCCACGTGAACCGGCAAGTCCGCCGCTGTCTGCAGTAGCGTGGCTATGATCTCTGAAGACGGGTTACCGGGGTAACCCGCAACAAACGAAGCGCCTCCTTCCAGTATCCCCCTGGCCAAAGCCTCGTTTCCCATGAGTAGAACCTGATTCTTGGTGGTTTCTTTCACCTCTGAATCTGCTCCTTCACCCGAGAGACGGCCAACAAGAAGGGAAGAGGTTCCATGTCCCCTTCCACCTCTGCGCTCGCGATGGCCCGCTCTTTCTTTCCGAGAGAAGCGTCCTGCAGATGCCTCCATCGTTCCTGGTCCAACTCCTCTCGCTCTAGGTCTCCCTGGGATCCCGCTCTCTCCACCAACTCGCGTCCAACCTTCGTCCGGATCACCAGCGTGCTCCAGCCTTCCCTGCCTTCCACCGTCCCCACTGATATGTCCGCATTCTCGGCGGTCATGTCCAGGCACACCCGGCAGGCCGGACGAATATGCTCCTTGACCTCCCTCAGTGGGAGGCTCAGTCTCTCACCTCTGAGGTCAACCTCCATGACGTCGGCGGGTGGTGGTGGTATGTCCACTCGACCCAGATCGTCCGGACCCGGCTCCTCGCCTAACAAGGCCCCCCAACCTCGCTGGGTGAGAGCCCACGTGCAGAAAAGGCCAACAATAAGAGCGATAGTGCCGGACGCCTCTTGACCCTCAGCTTCAGAGATCTTCCTCAGGGCCGTGACCTGACAAGGAAGAGCCACCACTCCCAACCGTCCCCCAAACCCACGCCGAACACGATTGACCTCCGATACTGTGGGGGCCACCGCATATTTGGAACCGGCACAGGCGCGGATCTCTTCCTCCGTAGTAGCCGTTATGGTCTTGGGCCCAGTCTTCCCCATCGTTGTCAAGACCGCCGCATCAATCACCCCGTCACGAAGCGCGCGGATCATCAGGGCCGTCACAGCTCCACCGTACTGGAATCCGTCAGACCTTCGGCCGGACCGGGCGATCCCCGTGCTCTCGTAGGAACCTACCGGCCCTCCATAGCCTGCGTCGCCATGCAACCCAGAATCTCCTTCCCCTTCAACAGGACCCGTCCGCGGGCAGAAACGAAAACAATCACCATCTGATTCCCGACATTCTCCTACTCCTGCTACCCTGTCCTCCAGCGTAACTATGTACGGACACAGACCCGCGCACGCCCCGCAGGCGGTGCAAAGCCAATGACTCAATACCTCCTTCTTCAACCGTCCTAGACCTCGTTCCACATCATCCTCCCCCTATCTGTGCTGTTCTCTCCCCGGCCGCCATCCTGGGAAGATCCATGATCCATTTCTACACTGAACTTCTCTGGGCGCGAGACCAGCTGCAGGTCCTCAGGCGCCAATCTCAAGTACGTCCCCGCACCCACCATCGGAAAAGAGCGCTCCGCGCGTTCATTGCGCCACCACGCGGATTCCCCAGCCGGTACGTCCACCGTGATCTCCTCTCCGTGCGCGCTCCCCACCGCATCCTCCCGGGAGGATGCGCGGACCACCAAGCGTCGAGAAAGTCCCCGATCCTGTTCCCAGCAGACCACGCCCCTCACCGTGTTCTCCCGCGCACCTCTGTCCACATGAGGCTCCAGGAGCACCACGTCTTCCGGGCGGATGCAGGCATAGACCTCGTCACCAACCCGGTGAACACCACATGAAGCCCACAGAAACAGATGTTGGGTGCGCACCAGACAAGACCCGCCGTTCTGTGCAACCACTGTCCCGGGGAGCAGGTTGCGCATTCCCATGAACCTGGCCACGGCCTCGGTAGCGGGCCTTCTCAGCACCTCCTCCTTGGGGCCGATCTGCTCCACCCGACCGTCATTCAAGACCGCAATCTGGTCTGCCAGCACCAGTGCCTCGTCCAGATCGTGGGTCACGTGGATCACGGTCAATCCCAGCTCATCCTGAAGCCGGAGCAGGTCTGTCTGTAACTTCTCCCGCACATTGGAATCCAGCGCGGAGAAGGGCTCATCCATCTGCAGCACGCGCGGGCGGATCATCAACGCTCGGGCCAGAGCTACACGTTGCCTCTGCCCCCCGGACAGCTGCCCCGGATACCTATCCTGTAACCCGTCCAGACGCGTCATGGCGAGCATGTCCAGCGCGTATCCTCTATCTCTCTCCCCGTTATGCGCCCCAAAAAGGATATTCTCCATGACCGTCAAGTGAGGGAACAGTGCATATTCCTGGAAGACAGTGGCAATGCGCCTACGATAGGGTGGAACATGATGTAGCGTACCCCCTTCCGCAGAGAAGAGACGCCGATTATCAACCGATACAACGCCCTCTTGCGGAAGATTCAACCCCGCCACACAATGCAGCAGTGTGGTCTTGCCGGAACCGGAAGGCCCAAAGAGTACCAATATTTCTCTCTCCGCTTGAAGATGAACATCAAGTGAGAACGAGCCCACCCTATGCTTTAGCTGAACCTCCAGGAGGCCGCCTGCCGCAGCCCCCGCCGCCCAACGAGGCGCAGGAACATGCCCGGTAGGCTCTCCGGTCACGCCCTCACCATCCAGCCGGACATCCGCATGATGATGTGCGGGTCCCCTCTTCACTGTGCGCTCTGTAGCAAGAGTACGCCGAGTGGAAGCCCTCACCACCCACTGCATGACAAGTAGCGCTGTTGCTGCCGCCCCAACCGCCATCAGTGCCAAGGGCAGACTCCGCTGGAAGCCGTCGCCGGACAGCGCCACCCAGGTAGCCACAGGCAGAGTCCGAGGGTGGTAGGCCAGTACGGCCGTGGCGCCGAACTCACCCAACGCCCGCATCCAGGCCAAGAGAAGACCCGCCAGAAGACCAGTCCGAGCCAGAGGAAGTGAAACACGCCGGAACACGGTCCACGGCGGCTGCCCCAGAGTCGCTCCCGTCTGCTCCAGCTTGACATCCACCCCGCGGAAGGCGCTCTCCGCGGTTATCACCACGAACGGCGCCGCCGCAAAGGTCTGTGCGAGAACCACTCCCGTCCAACTCCCCGTGAGCCTCACTCCCAACGCCTCCAGCCAGCCGCCCAACACGCTCCCCGGACCCACCACCAAGAGCAGGAGCAAACCTCCTACCACCGGGGTCATGACCAGGGGCAGCAACACAGCAGCTCTAAGAAAACCTGCACCCTTGAACTTCTTGCGGGCGAGCACGTAGCCGAAAGGGATACCCAGGGTGCCGGCTATGACCGTAGCGAACGTGGCCGCCACCGCCGAGAGCCCCAATGCCCGCCAGGACGAGAGATCCTGGACCACTTGCAGGACATCCGGAAGGGAAAGTCTCGGGAAAAGTGCCCCAAACGGTACAACCAGATACAGGAGAAGCAACGTGGTCAAACCCAAGACCACCCCCCAGAAGACTACATCCCCTGCACTTCTCTCTTTTCTCATCTCACTCCTCATCCCCCGTTTCCCCACGCAGCTGCATAGAGATCTCCTCTGGCACCGCACCGGCATCTCCGCCAATACGCGGAGTCAACGGCTCCACTCCCTGATCGCGTAGGATCCTCACTCCCTCCGCACCCACCAGGAAACGCACCAGAGCGACCCCACCGTCCACGTTCCTTGCATCCTCCAGAACCGTGGCCGTGAAGGTGATGGGAGACCCTCGGTAGGTCACGCCACTGTCTTCGTCCGTGTAGGACTGAGCAGAGTAGAGTCCGGCGAACTCAGGACTCCCTTGGTTGATCTCAGCAGGAAGCTCAAGATAAGGGAGCCCGTGCGACACAGCCACCGTCCGATACATGAACGCGACATCTACCTCACCCACTTCCAAACGGGCAGCTAGATCCTCTTCCGGATAAATCTGCTCCGAGTTCTGATCCAAGCCCAGTACCTCCCGCTTGAGGCCGGGGAGGTCCAGCATCTCCTCCGCTAAGTTCATGGTGAAAAGCGCGCGGTAGCCGGACGGGTCTAGGTCTGGATCAGACCGACCCACTCGCAGGCCCGGCATGCGAAGAGCTTCATACCAGGGGATGTCACCCGCAGCCACTTGGCGAAAACGCTCAACATGATCGCCCCGAGGTGAGTATGCAACGACCATGGCAGTCGATGCGAAAGTCATGAACCAGCTGACCTGCGCCTCGTTCTCCCCCATCAGTAACTCATTGACCGACGGATCCGCACTGATGAAGACATCAGGATCCCTCAGCCCGTCCTTGATCAGGTTGACAGCAGCCACGGAACCCTTGCCCTCGCCCCGATAGTCAAACCCGCTTCGCGCCGAGAACGCCGGCCCGATACCGCTTTCCATCGCTTTGACGAGACTGCCGGCATAGAGAACGGAAACAGATCCCTCACCTGATCCTTCCTCGCCGGAACTCTGGACAGACCCTGAGGACCCGCTACCACACCCAACCGGCATCAGGACAAGAACAAGCAGAAATGTCGACTCCACCATGACGGCAAGAAGCCAACGAGAACCCAGCCACCCTCTGGAATAACCGATCACCCCCTCACCCTGAAAACACCTAGAAGATGACCGGCGGCTTCCAAGACGCCTCCACCCACCGACAGTGCCTTGTCCGAAACAGTGTGACAATGCTGGAACTGCGCACGGGGGTCAACATCCCCCACCTTGAATCCTTCCGTCACCCGGATGCCACTACGCAACAGACCGCGCAAGATCCCATCAATCTCACTCTTCACGGGTGTCTCATCCACGAAAGCTACCGTGTCCCCGGCCGCAACTCTATCTCCTATCTTTGCAGCTCCTGTGAACTCTCCGTCCGCGGGGGCACGGAGCACACGCTCCGCGGACGCCCCGCCCACCTCACCCGGTACTCCGGTGTTCGCCTGCGCATAACCAGAGTAGAGGACACGACCCAAGCTGTGACCCCGGTTGGTCTCAACCACCGCGTGAGCGTCAACGCCGGCCTCAAAACCCGGCCCCAGGGCGACTACCACCCTGGCATCATCTATTGTCGTGCCCAGGTTGCGCTTGGCCATCACGGCATCTACCAACAAGTTGGGCTGAAGCTGTCCCTTGATGTCCGCCCGGGGGTCAATAAGCACAGCGATGTTGCCGTCTTCCAGGATCTCCCTGGCTTCATCTGCGCCCCGAGCCAATACCGCCTTCATGCCCTCCACGACGCTCTCACCTTCATAAACTGCCTCAGCGAGGGCGACTGTGCGTCGCACTACCGTGGGTTCCTCAATCTCCGTCATCACCAGGCGAAACCCCACGTGATGAAGGCGGAGGGCCACACCAGTAGCAAGATCTCCTGCTCCCTTGATCAGTGCCAGAGGTTTAGCAGATAAGTCCGTCATTCCCCTGTTTCGTCGCTCCCAGGTTCTCCTTCTTGCCATCTATTGAGATAGGCCACCTCTTCCCGCCCATATCGGCGGGCCTGGATCTCTCCCAGGATGCTGAGCGCGATCTCCGCCGGTTCATCCCCGCCCAGGTCCAAGCCGATTGGAGAACGCACCCGGGCCAGGCTCTCCGCATCCACCCCTTCTTCCTCCAGCTCTGTCATCACGGTACGCACTTTTCGCCGGGAACCAATCATTCCTATGTACGCGGCGGGGCTCGTGACCACCGACCGCAACGCTTCCTTGTCGTGGACATGGCCGTGAGTCACAATCACTATGTGCGTCCGGTCATCAATGTCCACAAGCCCCGCCGCCTCACCCGGATGTCCCACCACTACTTCTGCGCCCGGGAATCTCTCTTCTGTGGCGAACTCGGGACGCTCATCCAACACCACCATCCGAAACCCGAGGATCTTTCCCATCTGCGACATCTTCTCTCCGATATGCCCGGCACCGATCACCAGTAGAGTCTCCGCAGGCTTGTGGACTTCCAAGAAGACCCGAGTATCGCCACCACACACCATGCCCAGGGCATGATCTCCCTCTTCCCGCAGCTCGTACTCCACCGTCCGAGAGATTCCCCGCTGCAAGGCGTCCAGCGCATCCGCAGTCACCTGTGCCTCTATCTTTCCTCCGCCCACGGTACCCAGACTACGGCCATCTCCTGTGACCAACATCTTCGCCCCAGCTTTCCTGGGAGTGGATCCTGAGGATTCCACCACCGTCGCCACAACGAAGGCACTCCCTTTTTCAGACAGTTCCGCGATTCTTCTATAGAGTTGGGTGGAAGTCACGCGCCCGGCTCTCCTCTCCTGGGTCTGGATCAATCTTGCTACAGCTTGGCTGCTACCTTTCTTCGATCTCCCGTCCCTGATTGCGGAAGATGGCCTCCAATACCTGTTCCGGTTTCATAGGCACCCTGTTCAGTCTTATTCCCAACGCGTCATAGACAGCATTGGCGATGGCCGGCGCAGTGGGTACAAGCCCCGGTTCTCCGATTCCCTTAGCTCCATACGGACCGTCGGTGTCAGGATCTTCAATAATCACGGGTTCCACAGGCAACGTATCCATGGCCGTAAGTATCTTGTAGTCCCGGAAATTGGGATTCAGGAGGCGGCCTTCCTGGTAGATCATCTCTTCAGTAAGAGCGTAGCCGACCCCCATCAGAGCAGCACCATATATCTGCCCTTTGAGTAACATTGGATTGATGGCCCGCCCCACATCATGCGCGGCAATGTAGCGGATGATGTCCACCTTGCCGGTCTCCGTGTCCACCTCCACCTCTACTCCATGACAACCCCAAGCATATGTTCGAGAGAAGTTCCCCTTGAAGTCCTCGCCAAGAAGTTCTGTGTCTGGTTCGTAGAAGTTGGCGGCCATGAACATAGTGTTCCCGGCGGAGGCAAAATGGGCTCTACGCGCCACTTTGGCGATGGGGGTGTTCTTGTCAGAGTCGTTTTTGCACACAACGGTGTCTTCCCGGAGCGAGAGGTCGTCGCGGGGAACACTCAACGTGCTCGCGGCGGTATCCAGGATCTGATCTCTGACCAATTCTGCTGCTCTTAATGCAGAGTTCCCCGCAACAAAAGTAGAACGCGATGCGTGCACGCCCACGTCCCACGGACAGACGTCCGTGTCTCCGAGTATTACGTTCACCGCCTCCACTCGACAGCCGAGAGTCTCGGCAACAATCTGCTTAAGTATGGTCTCCAAGCCCTGACCAATCTCCATGGAGCCACTGTAGACGTCCACCCAACCCTGATCATCCATCTTGATCAAGGTCCCACAACCATCGGACTTGTAGATCTTGGCTCCTCCTCCCACATGTAACAGGGAAGCCATTCCCACACCTCGGACCTTGGCCCCTCTCTTCTGAGGGCGACCGCGCCGACTGCTCCAATCCAGCCGCTCAGCCACTTCCTCCAAGCACCGCTTGTGACCGCACGTGGTCACCTGAAATCCCTGGGGCGTGGTCTCATTCGGCACGTTCGCGTTCTTCATCCGCATCTCATACGGATCCAGACCCACCTGCTCAGCCAACTCATCAAGATTCGATTCAATGGCAAAAGTAACCTGAGGCGTTCCATATCCCCGCATGGCCTGCGCGTAAGTGTTGTTCGTGTAGACGCAGGTCGCCTGGAAGCGAATGTTGGGAACTCTGTAAAGGCTGGAGACCGGCATCATCATCACCGTGGGGGTAGTTGCTCCCCAGGAAGTGTATGCGCCGTTGTCCAAGAGCATGGAGATATCTCTGAAAGTCAGGTTTCCTTCCTGGTCACAACCCTGCCGCACCTTGATCTTGACAGGTTGTCGAGGAGACGTTGCCTCAAACTCCTCCTCCCGGTCAAAGATCAACTTCACCGGTCTGCGGGTCCGGTGCGCCAGCAGTATGGCTATGTACTCGTAGGCATAGGTATCCAGCTTGGAGCCGAATCCACCACCGATAGCCATGTTCACCACGCGCACGGCACCATCGAGGCCCATGGCCTTGAGGGCTTCTTGGAAGTCTGATTTGGCCAAGCTGGGAATCTGGGTGTTGGAGTAGATAGTCAGGTTGTCACTGGGGTCAAAGGTGGCTACGCAGCCGGAAGTGCCCATGCAGCAGTGGGTAACCCAACCAGCCTCATACTCCCCCTCTGCCACGTAGGCAGACCCTTTCTCCCCTTCCTTCATGTCTCCGGCCTCAAACTTCCAGGGGAGACGAAGGCGATTGTCCTTGGCTTCTTTCCCCCGAGGGTCGGTCTCATGCACTAGAGGCGCATCCTCCGCCATAGCTTCCTCAGGGTCAAAGAGCGGCGGCAGATCCTCATACTCCACCTTGATCTTGGCGGCGGCGGCCGCCGCCGCCTCCGGACTGGTGGCGGCAACAGCCGCCACCTCATCCCTGTACTGGCGGACACGGTCTTTCTTGAGCGCCAGATTGTCCTTGAGGAAACCAAAACGGATCTCCGGCACATCTCCACCGGTGATGACGGCCTTGACACCCGGGACCGCACTCGCCTCAGACGTATCTATGCTTACGATGCGGGCGTTTGCCCGGTCAGAGTACTTGATCTTGCCGTAAAGCATACGCGGCATGCTGAAGTCATGTATATATTGGGTCCGTCCAGACGTCTTCTCGCCCGCATCGGTCTTGGGCCGCGACCTCCCCACTTCCACCAGAGGGGTGAGCTTCTGACTCGTGTCCATTGTGCTCTTGCTCATCGGCTCATAGCCCCCGCTGCCGCTTTCACAGCTTCAATGATCTGGTTATACCCGGTGCATCGGCAGAGATTGCCGGCCAGAGCCCGCTTGATCTGACCTTCGGACGGCTCAGGCACCCTGTCCAGGAGGCCTTTGGCAGCCATGATCATCCCCGGAGTACAAAATCCGCACTGCACAGCGCCATACTCCGCAAAGGCCTTCTGCAGGGGATGAAGCGTCCCATCCGCAGCCTCCAGTCCCTCAATGGTGACTACTTCCGCCCCGTCAACCTCGACCGCGGGAAAGACGCAGGAGTTCACGGCCACGCCATCTACCAGGACCGTGCAGGCACCGCAATCTCCGCCCCCGCAACCCTCCTTGGACCCCATGAGATCCAGATCGTCTCTGAGAATGCGGAGAAGACTCCAATCCGTCCGCACTGCGACCCTCACTGGATCACCGTTCACCAAGAAAGAGACCACCTGATCGACCGATGCGCCCATGACCGATCCTGTCTCGCTATCAACTCTCATTCCGCCACCTCTTCAAGAGCCCCCGCATGCCTCAGCACCCGAGGAATCAGAACCCGAATCATCTCCCGTCGATACCAGGCCTTGCCCCGAAAGGAATCACGCACCTCAGCCTGATAAGCAGCCATCCGCGCAGCCTCCAAGACCCTCTCTTCTGTAAGCGGGAATCCCTCCATCACGGCCTCAGCCTCCTCCATGCGTCGTGGAGTAGGCCCGGCCACACCCAGCGCTATCCGTGACTTCTCCACGGTTTCACCGTCCTCGCTGAAAGTAATCCGCGCACCAACCCCCAACATGGGAAGCTCGATGCCCCGACGGCGTGTGTGTTTCCAGTAACCCGCGTATGTCCGAGGCCCAGAGTCTGGCACCTCCACTCGCACTAGAATCTCTCCGTGCTCCAACACCGTCAGTCCCGGCGCAACGAAGAAGTCTTTCAGAGGTATTTCTCGGGACCCGGCGGGTCCCTGGGTAACCGCTACCGCGTCATACAGTAGGAGACCCACGGCAGAATCCGCGCACGGGGCGGCGTTGCACAGGTTTCCCCCCACTGTGGCGACATTCCGTATCTGGCGAGAACCCACCCCGGAACAGGCTTGGTGGAGAGCGGGTAGATTCCCTGCTACCCATTCAGAGTCCTCCACGTCCGCGTGCCGCGTTCCTGCTCCAATGGTCAACGCAGATCCCTCAGGTTCCAGATACCTGAGATCCCCAACGCCGCGCAACGATACCAGCGCCTTTGGAGTCAGCTTCCCGGACCGCATCTCCACCCACACGTCAGTGGCTCCCCCCACCAACATAGCCTCTTCGCCGAGATCGGTGAGTAGTCTTATGGCCTCCTCCACGCTCCTTGGGCGATAGTACTCCAGCCCTCCTGCGCGGGGTGAGTGGATACCTTGAGTTCCCTCCATTCTCAGCACTCCCTGCGATTGTCGAAGACGCGCTTGGACTTGCGCTCAGAGCGGGGCAGGGAGCCGTGATCCACTACCTCTATCTCGCAAGCGACCATCACCTCGCTCTTGATGGCATCCCGCATAGCCTGCGCCGCTCCGGCGTCCTGGAAGGAATCCACATCCGGGCTTCTCTCTATCCGAACCCTCATATGATCCTTACCACTCTCCCGCTCCAGTGTCACATTGTACTCGCTACCCACACCTTCCGTCCGTGCGATGATGTCTTCTATCTGGGTGGGGTAGACGTTTACCGCCCGGAAGATGAACATGTCGTCGGTCCTACCCGCGAACCGCTCATGCCTCGGCATGAGCGATCCACACGGGCACCGGCCGGGGATCAGCCTGGTGAGATCCCGCGTGCGGTAGCGGATGAGGGGCGCACCCTCCTTGCGCAGGGTGGTGACAACCAACTCTCCCTGCTCACCCTCCGGGACCGGATCCAGCGTCTCCGGGTCCAGAACTTCTGCAATGTAATAATCCGCCCAGAAGTGTATGCCCTCATGATGGCTGCAATCTATGCCTGCCCCGGGCCCATACAACTCCGTCATGCCCGTAATGTCGTATATGTGTTCAGCCCCGAACAGCTCCATGATCCGGGACCTCATGGCCTCCCCACAACATTCAGAGCCCAGGATCACGGTTTCCACATCCACCTGGTCATTCAGACCCCGTTCATGTACCTGCTCAGCCAGGAGGAGAGCCATGCTGGCCGTGCAGCAGATCACATTGGGCTTGAGATCCACCAAGAACTGACACTGCAGATCCAGATTGCCCGGCCCGACCGGGATGGCCATGGCCCCCACCTCTTCGCAGCCGGCCTGGAAGCCGACTCCCGCCGTCCATAGACCGTACCCCACAGCTATCTGCGCCCGGTCACCCGGTCCGACCCCGGCCATCCGGTAACAGCGTGCAAACATCTCCCGCCAATCATCTACATCTTTGGCAGTGTAGGCGAGTATCTTACGCTTGCCCGTGGTCCCCGATGAGGAGTGTATACGGACGAGATCCTCGGGAGGAACGCTGACCAGGGGAAGAGGGTAGCCCTCACGCAGATCATCGGCTTTGGTAAAGGGAAGACGGCGAAGATCTTCCAACGTCCGGATATCATCCGGGGTCACTCCTACCCGGTCAAAACTGCCACGGTAGAATGCGGATCCCTTGTTGGCGTGCCCCACTGTCCATCTCAGACCCTCCAGCTGAAGGTCACGTAATTCTTGCTCTGTCTCAACCGGAGCCCCATCTTCAGCCATAGCGGCCTCCCTCTCTGGTGATATATCTTATTCTGCGGAGCGAAGACGCTTGGTCTCTTCTTGGTCTACGGTCCAGTCATCCACACTCACAGCCACGCCGTAGTCTTCACGCGCAGCTTCCACCGAAAGCACACCATTGCGGACATCCGCCAACACCTTCTCGGCAGGGCGGTCGCCGGGATTTCCCCAACCGCCGCCTCCACCGGCCTGCTGATAGTAGACCGTGCCCGCCGGGACGCCCCTCACCATGTCCTTGGTGGTGCAAATGTACTCCTCACCGTCCGGGTAGCGGAGCTTGATCACGTTGAGGGTGCCTTCCTTGCCCCCCTGGGTTCCCCGGGACGCCTCCACATCACCATCACCGAAGGTCACCAGCCTTACATTCTCTCCGCCCATATTGATCTCTGTTTTCACTCCCAAGCCCCCACGCCACTTCCCCGACCCCGCGGAGTCCACCCAGTATTCGTGTTTCTTGAGAACGTGGGGTGTTTGTTGCTCAAAGATCTCATAGTCTTGATCCAACACCCCTCCAGAAGCATCTATCATGCCGATATGATCGTAACCATCACACCCTTCAATGGCGCCGGAACCCCCCTTCATACCCAGGAAGTTGATGTCCACGAACGGCTCGCCTCCATGGCGCGGATCCGTACCCGTGCTGAGGGAGCACAGCAGCTCATTCCACTCGGCCGTGACCCGATCCGGTATCACCGGTCCCAGCGCCCGCATCAGGGCATCCGCATTGTTCGGACAGAGGTGATTACCGTAGGTGGTAGCCGCAGGGTAGGAAGCATTCAGTATCGTTCCCTCCGGGATGAGTATGTCCAGGGGACGGATCATCCCCTGGTTGTGAGGCATGTCCGGATTAACCATCTGCAAGAAGGTTAATATGGTCGCGGAAGCGCTGGAAGTGTAGGTACCGTTGACAAAACCTGTCGTCTGAGGGTCGGTGGCAGAGTAGTCAAACTGGATATCCCCGTCCTTCACAGTGACCTTGACTCGGATGGCATAGACAGAACCAGGATTATGCCCATCGTAGTAGGCATTGGCCTCGCCCTCATAGACGCCTTCCGGAATACCCCGGATTTCTTCCCGCATCATGTTCTCCGTAGCATCGAACAGATACTCTTTGTGGGCTTCAAACACATCCAGACCGTAGCGCTCTATCAACTTCAGCACGCCCCGCTCCCCCACCACACAGGACCCTATCTCCGCGCGCATGTCTTCCTCTACTATGTCCAAGCGGATGTTCGCGAAGATCAAGTCCCATACGTCTTGCCGGATGACGCCCTTCTCATAGACTTTCACAGGCGGAATACGCAGAGTCTCCTGCCACACCTCTGTGGCCTCCGGATTGTAGCCCCCCTGCACCGCTCCCCCGATGTCCGCCTGATGACCCTTCGTAGCCGCCCAAGCCACCAACTCATCCTCGTAGAAGATAGGTTTGTAGACGGCAACGTCGTTGTTCTGGTTGCCCATGCTGAAGACGTCGTTGTGGAAGATGACATCTCCCGGGTGTATATCTTCACCGAAGTACTGGATTATGTACTTGCAGACGGGGGCCAGACTGAAGGCCAGGATAGGCAGGTTCTCCGTCTGTTCCAACATGTTGCCATCCCGGTCATACAACCCGGTCACAAAATCCTTGGCCTCGCAGAGGATGGGGGACCGCGTGGTCCGCGTCATGGCGATGCTCATCTCTTCCGTGATGCTCTTGAGCCGTCTCTCCAGGATGGATACGAGTACCCGGTCAATGGGAATGCCGTTCCTGGTGATCTGTTCCTTGCTCACACCAATCCCCTCCCAGCGGTCTTCTGTTCCTCCAACACCCGACCGAGCACCTCATCCTCGCTTTCTCTGGCGTAGACGGTGTACGTACCGTACGCATCCACCACAGCGTTGAATTCCGGCGTCACGAAGGTGGTGGTGTTGACCTGTTCAATCACTGCGGGGCCCTGTATACGATTGCCATAACGAAGTTTCATGCCATCAAACACATCCACGTTATGGAAACGTTGCTCTCCGGGCAAGTACGCTCGCCGCTTGGCCTTGAAGGCCGAGGAAGGATCACCGCTGGTCATTCGCTCCGGGGCCAAGCTGGGTTTCTCCGTGACCCCAACGGCCGTCAACCGCATGTTGATCAGCTCTACCGGCGTGTCCCTGTCTTCCAGAGAGTAGCCGTAGAGCTTATCGTGCTGCGCGTGGAAGCGATTGACAATGGACTCCACGTCACCGGCATCCACTTCCTCCTGCGTGATGTCCACGGTCACCTCATGGTACTGCCGCAGGTAGCGGACATCCAGCCTGAGCCGATAATGGATGTTCTCATGGGGAATACCCTCGCCGTTGAGAACGCCCCCACCCTCGTCTGCCATCTCCACAAAGAGGCTGCGGAAATAGTCCCAATCCAAGACATCGAAACGCACGGGGTAGCTGCGAACAAAATCATGTCTAAGGTCAGACCGCAACATGCCGGCCGCACAGAATATGGATGACTCCCGCGGCACCAGGATGGTGGGAATGCCCAAGGCCAGGGCGATCTGGCAGGCGTGGTTGGGACCAGCTCCTCCCGCCGTAACCAGAGGGAAATCACGAGGATCAAACCCCGCGTTGACGGCTATCTCCCGTACGGCCGCGCCCATGGAGACATTTATCACATCGTACATCCCGGCGGCGGCTTCTTCCACCGACATGCTGAGCGGAACAGCCACCCTGTCATCAATGGCCCGCCTGGCAGCCTCAACGTCCAGCTTAATCCGACCCCCTGCAAAGAAATCCGGATCCAGGTACCCAAGAACCAGGTCCGCATCCGAGCAGGTGGGTTCCGTCCCACCTTTCCCGTAGCAGGCCGGACCGGGATCCGCGCCCGCGCTCTGAGGGCCCATGCGAAGCAACCCCACCTCATCGATCCACCCGATGGATCCTCCCCCCGCGCCAATGGTCACCACATCAAGCATAGGGAGGCTGATACGCAGACGGTTGATGTCACCCTCTGTGGTCGTGAGCGGCTGGCCTTCCTTGACCAGCGCCACATCGAAACTGGTACCACCCATGTCGCAGGTGATGCAATCCTTGAATCCCTGCCCCTGCGCGAAGGCCGCGCCTGCAACCGGACCCCCTGCCGGGCCGGAGAGAATGGTGGTGACCGGTCGCTCCATGGCCACATCCGGCGAAATTACTCCGCCATTGGAGGCCATGATGAGCAGCACTCCGTCGTAACCATAGGAATCCAGGCGCTCAATCAACCGAGTGAGGTAGCGCCTCAGTATGGGTCCCACGTAGGCATTGAGTGCCGTAGTGGACACCCGATCATAGAAGCGGATGGCGGGAACTATCTCCACTGATACTGAGACAAAAGCGTCCGGCATCTCCTTCCGAACCATGTCCGCCACACGACGCTCCTGCTCGTCGTTGGCGAAGGAGTTCATGAAGCAGATGGCTACGGCATCCACGCCCTCTTTCTTCAGGTAGCTGATACCCTCCCGTGCCGAATCCTCATTCAACGGAGTCAAGACATTCCCCGCGTAGTCCACACGTTCCCCCACCGGAACCCTCAAGTACCGGTCGACAACCGGGCGCGCGTTCGGATAGCGGTTGTTGTACTGTTCCTCACGTATCCCTCTCCGCATCTCCAGCGCGTCCCTAACACCTTCCGTAGTGAGAAGACCCGTCCGTGCCCCGTTGTAGGTCAAGGTGGCATTCGTGGTGACCGTAGTTCCGTGGACAATGGTCTTGACCTCACTCAGAAAATCCCGAGTGGCCAAGTCCCTGTCCCGGGCCATCTCCTCCAGACCCTGGATCGTCGCTATGGAAGGATCCTTGGGAGTAGACAGGATCTTATAGATGTAGCTGGTACCATCTTCATCGGTTAGGAGGAAATCGGTAAATGTCCCTCCCACATCAATGCCGATCTTGTAAGCCATCAGTTCACTCCAACCTAGAAGATTCCGGGCTCGTCAAACTCCCCGTACACCTCACGAAACACATCAGACATCTCACCCACGGTTGCGTATGCGCGGCAGCACTCGACCAAGAAAGGCATCACGTTGTCACCCTTGCTGGCAGCTTCCTCCAGAGAGTGCAGACACTCCTTCACAGCCTTGCTGTCACGCGTACGGCGCACTTCCTGAAGTCCGGAAATCTTCTCCGCCGCCCACTCCTCGTTGTACTCGTGAAGTTCTACGTCTTCTTCTTCGCCTGAGGCGTACTTATTGACACCCACCTTCACCAACTCGCCGCTTTGAACGCCTTTCTCAAACTCATAGGCTTGCTGCGCCACCTTGCGTTGCACATATCCGCTGGACACGCAGGACAACATGCCCCCATTGTCCTCAATCTCCTTCATCTCTTCCCAGATCTTCTCTTCCATCTGCTTGGTAAGGGTCTCAATGAAGTATGAGCCGGCCAGGGGGTCAACTGTATCCCGCATGCCCACCTCCTCCATGAGGAGTTGGCACGTCCGCAAGGACAACAGGGCCGCACGCGGGGTGGGAATGGTGAACGCCTCATCGAACGAGCAAAGGGCTGTGCTCTGTGCCCCGGACAGGGCTGCAGCCAACCCGTAGTACGCTCCCCGCATGATGTTGTTCTCCGGCTCCGCCTTAGTCAGCCCCGAACCACCACCGGCAAAGAGACCGCGAAGCTGCAAGGCTTTGGGGTCCTGGACTCCGTACTTCTCCTTGAGATTGGTCGCCCATACCTTGCGACCGGCCCGGAATTTGGCCACCTGCTCCCACAGGTTGCCGAAGATGTTGAAGTTGAAGCTGAAGCGGCGCACAAAACTCTCAGGTTCATATCCGCGACGAGCGACTTCGTCAATGTAGGCGTTGGCTATCAAGAAAGCATACGCCATCTCCTGAGCGGGAGTAGCTCCCGACTCCCGGATGTGGTATCCGCAAACGCTCACCGGATTGGCGCGCGGCATGGCCTTAATGGAGTACTCGATGGTGTCGCCAATAAGCTTTACGGCCGGTTCTGCCGGGTATATCCAGGCACCCCGTCCGATTATTTCCTTCAAGATATCGTTCTGTGGTGTAGCTGATATCTTATTCCGATCGAACCCCAGCTTCTCCGCGGTCGCCTCATACATCGCCAGCATGATAGAAGCCACGGCGTTTATGGTCAGCCCCACACCCACCTTGTGCAGGTCTATGTCTGCAAAGGCCACCTCAAAGTCCTTCAAACTATCCACAGCCATGCCCACCCGCCCCACCTCTCCGCGGGCTGCGCTGTTATCTGAGTCAAGACCCATCTGAGTAGGCAGGTCAAAGGCCACATTGAGACCGGTTTGCCCATGAGAAATCATGAGCTTGAAGCGCTCATTTGTCTCTCTTGGTGTCCCAAAGCCCGTGTACTGACGGGTGGTCCACTCCCTGGCTCTATAGCCGGTCGCGAAGTTGTTGCGCGTGAAGGGGAATTCCCCGGGCTCCCCCACGTCCTTCTCGTAGTCGAAGCCAACCTCTTCCAGATCCTCGGGACCGTACTTCTCTTTCACGTGTATGCCGGAAGGAAGGATCACGTCCTTGACGGCGTCGGTGGCGTCCTTTATGTAGCGAGCTACATCCATGATCAGCTCCTGCCAACGTTTTCGCGGATAAATGTCACGGCTTCGTCCAGATCGGTACCACCAGGAAAGACACCACGCACACCCAGCTCCTTCAAAGCGGGGAAGTCCTTGCGAGGGATCACACCTCCAACCGTGACCATGATGTCCTCAGCGTCCTCTGCTTTCAGAAGGTCTATCACTTCCTTGGCTATGGACAGATGGCCTCCCGTCAGGATGGACAATCCCACCACGTCCGCATCTTCCTGGATGGCCGCCTGAACAATGCCTTCCACGCTCTGATGAAGCCCCATATAGATCACTTCCATACCGGCTTCCTTGAGAGCGATTGCCACCACTTTGGCTCCCCGATCGTGACCATCCAAGCCGGGTTTAGCCACCAATACTCTGATCCTGTCATCCGTCATGAGATTCCCTCACTTACCCGTTGCCGCCGATTGCCTCGGTCAGCGCCGGAAGGACCTCCAGCGCATCACCTACAATTCCGTAGTCAGCGTACTCAAAGATGGGAGCACTGGGGTCAGTGTTGACCGCGACCACGACTTTCGCTGTGTCCATCCCCATGATGTGGTGAATAGCCCCGGAGATCCCGAAGGCAAAGTAGAGGGTGGGGGATACCGTCTTTCCAGACTTCCCCACCTGGATAGCATGCTCCGCCCATCCCGCATCAACAACCGCACGGCTTACCCCAACCGCGCCGTTCAGAGCGTCAGCCAGACCTTCCAGCAACTGCAGGTTGCCCGGGTCCTTCATGCCTCTTCCCCCGGTGACGACCACCTGGGCTTCAGCGAGATCCACCACTCCAACATCTCCACCTGCCCCCTCCAGGACTTCTATCCGGGAAGAGGCCCCGTCCGTCTCCACGCTCTGGACTTCCGTTTCCAGGTCCGCGGGAAAGTCGGGATTGAAGCTGTTGGGACGGAAGGCGACCAGCCAGGGCCCTTCATCTACGAGCAGCTCCGCATAGGCCCGGCCCCCAACGACCGGACGGGTAACGACCAGCTCACCGTCCTCCGCAAGAAGCTTCACGGCATTCATCACCGCCCGCCCTCCCGTGCGGACCGCAAGGCGCGGCAGCACTTCCCTCGCCCTCATGCCCTCGGGGAAAAGAAACAGCCCCTGCTCATCTTCTTCTGCCGCCGCAGAGAGTGCCGCCACCAAGGAGTCGGCCGTGTAGGGAACAAGCTCCGCGCCGGTTAGAACCAACACCCGGTGAGCCCGTCCCTGCAGGGTCTCGGAGTCGCCGTCGCCCTCCGCCGTGATGGCCACCACTTCCACCACTTCTGCGTCACCTTCGGCGGCCAGGCGGCGGGCCTGGGCCAGGAGCTCCAGGGAGGCAGACCGATATCCGCCGCCCTCTCCCTCACAATACACCCAGATTCTGCGTCCTCTTTCAGCAAGACTCACAGGACACCGGCCTCCTCGCGGAGGCGGCGCACAAGTTCGGCCGCGGCCTCTGCGGGTTCACCCTCCAGCATCTTGACCGGGGGTCGCTCAGGTGGGAGGTGATAGGCCCGCGGCCGCAGCTCCGGCGCCGCCTCCACACCCAGTTCCTCAAGCTCAACGGTTGGGACCTGCACCTTCATTGCCTTCATGACTCCCATGACCTGAGGCACTCGCGGCGTGTTCAACCCCTTCTCCGCGGTCAGCACGGCCGGCAGCGGCACTCGCAATGTTTCCTTGCCGTCCGGTTGCTCACGGACCACCCGGGCAGATCCCTCCTCTAACTCCAATTCCACAACCCCGGCCACGCAAGGAATTCCCAGCAACTCCGCTACCATGGCCGCTACCAGCCCGGACTCATCATCCGTAGACTGCTTCCCAGCCAGCACCAGGTCATATCCCTCACGCTCCACAAGAGCCGCTAGAGTACGGGCGATGGTCAGCGGATCAGCGTTTGCCAGGACGGCATCGTCCACGAGAAAGGCGGAATCCGCACCCATGGCCAGCCCGCGCCGCGCCGCCTCATTCCCACGACCATCGCCCGCAGAGACACAGTAGACCTCAGCAGCCAAGCCGGATTCACGTATCCTCACCGCCTCCTCCACGGCGAGTTCGTCAAAGAAGTTGAGTACATTACGGTCCTCCACTTCCAGCTCCGTACCGCCGTCAGACACCCCGACTTTGACTTCCAGGTCCGGCACCTCCTTGACCAGGACCGCTATCTTCAACGCCATGCTTCCTCCAGTCGGCCCAGGCTAGACACGCCAGTCTCTGCCCGCCACCTGCTTGCCCATGAAGTTCAGCAGGACCTCATGCGTGCCACCTCCGTAGAGCAGAAAGCGGGCATCCCGGAAATAGCGCTGCGGGCCGTATTCCTTGGCAAAACCGTTTGCCCCATAGATGCGAGTCACCTCATCAACTGCATTCAGGCACATCTCTGTGGAGAACATCTTGGCCATCATGGCTTCCATCCGAGGATTCTCCCCCGCACCTATCTTGCTGGCTGCGCTGTGCACCAGAAGACGTGACGCTTCCAGTTCTGTTGCCATCTGCCCGAACTTGCTACGTATCAGCTGATACTTTCCGATAGGTCGACCGAACGCACTGCGCTTCTCCGCATACTCCACAGCATCCCTGATAGCCGTACGAGCTATGCCTATGGCCAGTGCCCCCGTCATGCACCGCACCTCATTGAGGATCTCCTGAAGGTAGAGGAAGCCCTTGCCCACTTCTTCCCCCAGCAGGTTCTCTTCAGGAACACGAACGTTATCCAGAACCAGTTCCCCTGTGACGGTACCCCGGCAACCCAGCTTCTCCAAGATCTGCCCGGGTTCGAACCCCGGCGTGCCTTTCTCCACCAGGAAGAAGTTGAGGCCCTTGACGCCCTGTGAGGGGTCGGTAGTGGCCACAACGGTAGCGAAATCAGCCAGCGGGCCATTGGTGATCCACTGCTTCGTGCCGTTGAGCACCCAGCCTCCGTCCACCTTCTCCGCCCGGGTTCTGGTGGCTCCGATATCTGAACCGGACTGGTCTTCCGTGAAGCAGATGGTGGCCACCTTCTCCCCTTGGAGCGCCGGGAGAAAGCAACGCTCCAAGATGGCTTCATCCGCGAAACGGTAGAGAAAATAGGTTCCCATCAGCATATTCATAGTCACAGACTGCGCAAAGCCAACTGAACCCCTGCCCAGTTCTTCGTAAAGGAGCATGCAGGTGACGGGGTCCGCAGCCATTCCCCCATGCTCCTCGGGATAGCGCATGCCCAGATAGCCAAGCGACGAGAACTCCTTCCAGAGATCCCAGGGGAATTCATCCGTCTCATCTATCTCTGCCGCCCGCGGGAGAATCATCCGGTCTACGGCGTCTGCTATGGACCTGCGAAAAAACTCCTGCTCTTCAGTCAACTTGAAATCCATCACGCCCTCCTCGCCCGAAGTTCTCCCAACCGCATGTTCAGATCTCCTGCTCAGATCACCCCATCGTTCCGAAGCGCCTCCAACTCCTGATCTCCCAAGCCCAGCTCTTCCCCATATATGCCATCGTTATGTTCGCCGTGCCTCGGAGGGAAGGACATGGTGCCTTCATGCTGTTCCAGGAACTCCGTTCCAGCCGGGGGAGGCGCCATGGTAACCTGAAATCCCGTTTCCGGATCAGTCGTCCGCAGAAGCTTCCCTTTGACCGCTGGGTCCTCCATCACTTCACGTATACCCTGCACCTTGGCGATAGGTATGAGAGCTTCGCGGAAGGTGGTCAACAGATCCTCAGTCTCAAACTGTCCGGTGATCCCGGCGAGCCTGCTGTTCAACTCCTGGGCATCCGCCATCCGCCCGGCGTTGCTCTCAAAGCGGCCATCCTCCAGCCCCTCGAATCCAGGAACGGAGAGGAGTCTTTTCCACTGCACGTCGTTCCCAATGGCGATATAGACATACCCGTCCTTGGTGGGATACACACTGACCGGGCCGAAAAACTCGTGCGTGTTACCGCGCCTGGTCATCTCCCTGGCGAAGGTAGCAGCCATGGTCACCGGTTGCGTGAGCCAGGAGACAGTGGAGTCGATCATGGCCATGTCGATGCGGCTGCCCTTGCCCGTGATAGAGCGTTTCAAGAGCGCCTTCATCAGCAACCCGTAGGAGTGCTCGCTGGTACCCATGTCCGGCAGGGGAATACCCGTGACCTGAGGGTCTCCTCCCGCCTCACCGGTGAGATCCATGAGTCCACCTCTGGCCTGCAAGATGGGATCATACGCAGCCTCGTTGGAATCCGGCCCAAACCCTGAAACGCCAAGCCAGATGAGATCCGGCTTGACCGTACTGAGGGTCTCATAGTCGATGCCCAGGGGATTGTAGTTCTTGGGGAGCTGGTTGGTGATGAACGCGTCCACATCCAGGCGTTCGATCAGCCTGCGCAGAAGTTCACGGCCCCGCTCCTCCTTCAGATTCACCGTGACCGCCTCTTTACCCGCGTTGATGGCGAAGAAATAGCTGCACATCCGATCCTCATCCGGTCGGAAAGGTTCCCCTATCCGGCGATTCGGATCACAGTACACCGGGTGCTCAAGGCGAATTACCCGCACCCCGTCCTGTGCGAGTCTGTATGTGAGATAGGGAACCACCGTCGCTTGCTCCAAGCTCAGGACGGTCAGCCCACTGAAGATCTCTGACGTGCCCTCCATGCCTATAGCCTCCCCTTGACTGACTGAACGTACAGTCGAACGCATTCTATAGTCTTTCATTTGCAGCTGTCAACCGGACAACACCTTTGTCCGGACGCTCATTCCATCAACCGCACGACCGTGCTGTTTGTCTGACTGGTCATATAGGTAGTCGGTCATCCAGGCAGCCGATCATCACAGAACCCTCGGGCTGAGCACCGGGCCACTTGCCAACCCGCTCAGTGAGTCTAAGACGACGAGTGAGTCTAAGACGACGAGTGAGTCTAAGACGACGAGTGGGTCCGCGACGACTAACCACCTGCAAAGACCCTGTCGCTTGTAGACGGAGATACCAGCAGATCGTCCGCCAATGCCTCACAGATCGCGTAAGCATCATCAAGAGTGACCCCATCCTTGTTGTAGAGCCACTGGAAGACCAATCCCTCCATCACAGCCACAAACAGTGATGCCACGCGCTCAGAGTCGGTCGGCCGGAACTCACCGGCACGAATCCCATCAGTAACAGTCCAGTTCATGAACCTCAACACGGTCTCGTAGATAACATCCGTGTAGTCTCTCACCGCGCTATCTCGGGAAGCCTGGGCAAGGAAGTCAATCAACACAAGGTAGTATTGGCGCGTCCTCTTCTCGCTGCCGAACAGGTTCTTGAAGTTCAGGCGAAGCCTTTCTCTGGCCGAGACATCAGCCCGGTAGCAACGCTCCAGGTCTTCGGTGAGGCGGGCCAGGATGTTTTCCAGGACGGCCAGGAAGAGTGCATCCTTGGTCGGAAAGTAGTAGGAGATAAGGCCCTTGCTCACACCCGCCTGCTCCGCTACCTGGTCCAGCGTTGTGTACCCGTACCCGTTCCTAAGAATCAACTCCTGGGCCGAAGAGGCGATGGCCGTTCGCCTATCTTGCCCGCCGTTCTGTGCGCTCATATGTACCCCCTACCCCCGGACGAATGAATAGTAGATCAGTGGAAGCAAGATCAGTTGACCACCACCAGCACAATCTGGGGAAAGAGAATCAGCAAGGCGATAGTCACCACATAGGCCGGCACGAACCACGCAGCTCCCCTGACAATCGTTTGGATTCCCACATTCTCCTTCAGCCCCTTGACTATGAAGAGGCATATCCCCACCGGCGGGGTGATGGCGCCAAGAGTGGTTACGATGGTGATGAGGATGGAGAACCAGACCAGGTCATATCCCAACGAGGCGGCCAACGGAAAGAACACTGGAACGCTGAGGGTCAGGAAACCCAGAGCATCCGTGAACATACCACCCACCAGGTAGACCAGGATGACTACCAGCAATATCCCCACGTCAGGCACATTGAGCCCCACTACCCACTCAGCGAGAGCCACCGGAAGTCGCGTATAGGTGAGGAACCGCCCCAGGACTACGGCGCCTGCAACCAGGAATATGACCATGGCCGAAACCTGCAAGGTCTCCCGTACCCCATCCCAGAAATCCTGCCATCCCAAACGCCGCCGGATTAAGGCAATAGCCAACGCCCCGAAAGAGCCGGCCGCTCCCGCTTCTGTCGGCGTGAACCACCCAGCGTACATGCCTCCCAAAACCAGGGAAAAAAGGATGACTGTCTCCACTACTCCCCCCAGAGCCAGGAATCTCTCCTTCCACGTAGACCGCTCTCCCGCCGGTCCCAGCTGGGGGTTACGCCGACATAGCACCCATATGGTGGCTATGAACAGGGAAGACAGGATAAGACCCGGTATCACAGCTCCCAGGAAGAGCTTGGCAATAGACTGCTCTGCCTGCAATGCGATCACGATGAGCACCACGCTGGGAGGGATGACCACGCCCAGAGTGCCACCCACAGCCACGCTCCCCGTGCTGAGAGCATCATCGTATTCATACTCTTCCATCAAGGGCAGAGAGATAGTTCCCATGGTCGCCGCAGTCGCCGAGTTGGAACCGGAGATAGCGGCAAAACCAGTGCTGGCAGCGATCACCGTGCCCGCCATACCACCCCGGATGTGACCCAACCACCGGTACGCCGCATCGAACACATCCCTCGCCACTCCCGACCGAAAGGTGATATTTCCCATCAGCACAAAGAGGGGGACCACGCTCATCCCATAGGAAGAGAAGCCTCCCCATATATCCGCTCGGATTATGTTCATCGCAGCCTGAGGCGAAGCCTGCAACCACAGACCCACAAACCCCACCAGGAACATGGCAAAGGCAATGGGCATGCGGGCAAACATGAGCACCAACAGCAGGCCGATGCCCAGCAAGGCCATAACGGTAGGGCTCATTTGCCAACAACCCCTCTCAGGTCATCAAGGAGTTCAACCAGCAGTCTCACGCAGAAGAGCGAAACCCCCACCCCCACAGCGATGACCACAGGGTAGAAGGGTATACGCAGTGACTCAGCAACCTGTCCGCTCTCCATGAGCTGCGCCCCGTAGGCGAACAACTGGTAGGCCGCAATGGAGAACATCCCCAAAGCCAGCACGCCTGTCACGCTGCTGAAGGCGGCCTGAACCTTGGCCGGAAACCTATCCACCAGGATCTCTATGGATATATGAGCCTTGCGGAACTGCGAATAGCTCAGCGAGAAGGCAACCGTCAGCGCGGCCAGCCAGCCCACTACCTCGGCTACAGCGCCGAACGGCATTCCCAACTTGCGCAACACCATATTAGTGACTGTGATCAACATCATGGCCACCAGGGTGAGTCCCGCTATTCGGACAAACCAAGACTCCAGCCCGGTGGTGGCTCTCTCCAGGAAACGCACAGACCCTCCCCTGAGTCAGACGGCAATCCCACGCTCTCTCACGATGCCGGCTGAGTCCGTTAGTTGCTCACATATGAAGAAGCTAGAAGCGATATTCCGCGATATCCCGCGTGTGGTGTCTCGCTGCCGGGCCGGGCGCACTTCCCGGCCCGGCCCGGAACTCTACATCACACGCAACCCTCTCAGTAGGGCTACCCGCTGTACTCCGGCTACCCGCTGTACTCCGCAACCAGCTCACGGATACGCTTCAAGAAGTCCTCAGCAGGAAGACCCTTGTCCGCCACTTCGCCAACGTACTGATCTTCCAGCGGGGCCAGAGCTTCATCCCAGCTCGCCCTCTGCTCTTCTGTCAACTCTACCCTCTGAAGACCTTCATTCTCTTCAGCCCACTTCAAGGAATCCTGCACATGCTCATCCAGATAAGCACCTGCAAACTGAGCCATTTCGGGTCCGAGGTCATCTATTATCTGCTGGATGTCGGAGGGAAGAGACTCATACTGCTTCTTGTCCATCAAAGCAGCGAAGGACACCACACCAAGACGATAATCCGTCCAGTACTTGACCGTCTCTGCGAATTTCAGATCCATCAGGACCTCGCGTGAGGAAGTGAACCCGTCTATGACTCCGGTCTCCAGCGCCTGCCCTACCTCGGACATAGGCATAGACTCAACGGCCGCACCCAACATCTTCTCGTAGGGAGGCCCACCGGCTGTCCGCACGGTCACACTGGAAAGATCATCCAAGGTACTAACCGGGTCCGCCGTCTGGAAATAACGCGGTTCCGTGGCAAAGGCGGTCACTATTTTATAGTCGCCGAACTCCGCGGGCTTGAACTCCTGAAGCACATCATAGGTGACCATGCTGGCTACTTCGCCGTCCGGATACAAGCCGGGAAGGTCATTGATGGACATCAGTGGGAAACGACCCGGCTCATAGGTGGGACAGGAAAGTCCAATGTCGGCCACACCCTGCAGCACACCGTCATACATGTTCATGGGGGTGAGCAACGTGCCGCCAGGGAAGGTCTCCACCGTCACCCGGCCATCTGTACGCTTCTCAATCTCCTCCGCCCACTTCTCCATCTGCACTGCGGGGAAGGTGGATGCCGGCGCGAAGAACGCGTACTTCAAGGTTATCTGTTCCGGTTCTTCAGCCGCAGCCTCCGTGGTTTCAGTAGCCTCGGTACTCCCATCGTCCGAGGGCTCGGCTTCGGTAGTGGTTGTCTCTTCATCCTCACTGCCACATCCGGTGGCCACAAGACCCAGAGCCAGCACCACAACCACAACCAGCGCCAGCCACTTCAAGACTCTCATTCTTTCCGACATGCTTCCCCCTCTCGACACTGCGACCATCAAACCACGCTCCGCAATGCCCGCACTTGACATGAAGTGTCAATTTGACTGCACGTACAGTCGAGTCAATTGTACAAACGAGCACTTGTTGGTGTCAAGCTGATTGGCACGCTCGCAGCAACACGGGGAGGTGCTGACTGTACGGACAGTCAGCACCCTGAGCACGGCCCTAAAACCCGATGCATGTTCAGATGATCTTCCGGACCTTGGTGAGCGCTCTATGACTCCCGGCGGATAACCACTGCGCAGGTAACTCCGCCGCCGCCACATAGTGAGGCGACACCCAGCTCCTTATCCAGTGTGCGTAGGGCATTGTCCAGCGTTCCTACCAGACGGCCACCGGTCATTCCCGTGGGGTGACCTATAGCCACGGCACCGCCGAAGGGATTCACCTTGCTCCTATCCCATCCCAACTGGCGCTCGTTGACCAGACATTGAGCTGAGAAGGCCTCATTCACTTCTATCAGATCCATGTCTTCAAGAGTCAGTCCCGCCCTATCCAGCGCCTTTGGGATGGCAACGCCGGGACCTTCTCCCATCCGAGTAGGTTCCACGCCGGCAGACGCTGTAGAGACAACACTGAATAGCGGGGTCGCACCCAGGGCTTTCGCTCTCTCGCGGGTTGTCACTACCAACGCTGCTCCGGCATCCCCCATCTTGGAGGCGTTACCGGCCGTCACAGTCCCGTCTTCCCGGAACACAGGCCGCAGCTTGCCCAGCTTGTCCGCCGTGGTATCACCCCGTAGATTCTCATCCTCCTCCACCGCATAGCCGGGTTCCCGCTTGGAGCGGGCAGGCACCTCATAGGGCACGATTTCCCCAGTCAAGTACCCCTTCTCTTTCGCCTCCCAGGCCTTGCGGTTGGATTCCACCGCCCACTCATCTTGCTCCTCCCTGGTCAGGCCGTAGATGTCCGCCAGGTTCTCAGCAGTCTGACCCATGCCCATGTCACATAGAGGGTCGATGGTATCGTTCCAACCGTCCATCAAGACCCGATCCCCCATCTTGGTACCTTCCCAGCGAATGTCCTTCAGCATGTAGGGGATGGTGCTCATTGACTCCTGCCCACCGATTACGCATAGTTCGTTATCGCCGGTCTGAATTGACTGGGCCGCCAGGATCAAAGCCTTCATCCCTGAAGGGCAGGCCATAGTCAGGCTACACACGTTCACATCCGCCGGAACCCCGGCACGCACCGCAGCCGTTCGCGGAGGATTCGGCCCATTCCCCGCCTGACGGGTATTGCCGAAATAGACCTCATCTACATCTTCCGGGTTGATGCCCGCTCGGGCAATGGCTTCCCGGATAGCAGCCGCTCCAAGGTCATTCGCTGAGGTAAACTTGAAGCCTCCTCCGAATCGCCCTATGGGTGTCCGGGCGTAACTGATTCCGACAACGTCAGAAAGTCCAACATCCATGTTTCCTCCCCTGCGCAGGCTGACCCCCGCGCCTAGCAAATCCCTACTTGATCTCCACTACCCGGGTGGCATCTCCGCGCCCGGACCGCGAATCCTCTAGAAGACGGTCCGCGAGTGACTCACAGATGCGATACGCGCCGTCCAGGTCCATCTCATCATCGCTGAAGAGCCACTGTAGTATCAGGCCCTCCATACAGGCGACCACCAAAGAGGCGGTTTCCTTGGCATCCACCTCCGCGAACTCACCGGCCCGGATACCATCCGTTACCGTCCATTCAATGTACGTGAGTACCGTATCGTAGATGGTGTGTGTGTACGCGCGAACCGTCTTTTCACGAAGCGCTTCCCCAAGGAAGTCAATGACGACCGTGTAGTACTGTCGGGTCCTCTGCTCGTTTCCAAAGAGATTCATGAAGTTCAGACGAAGCCGTTCACGGGCAGACACATCCGTGCGGTAGCACCTCTCCAGGTCCTGACTAAGGCGGTCCACCATGCGCTCCAGAACAGCCAAGAAAAGTTCCTCTTTCTTGGAGAAGTAGTAGGAAACCAACCCCTTGCTAACGCCCGCCTCGGCAGCGACCTGATCCAGAGTGGTGCTATGAAAACCAAACTTGAGTATGAGGCGCAGAGCCGCTTCGGCTATCTCCGCACGCCTGGTTTCTTCAGCACTGCGCCTACGGGCCATCTGATCCACTCCTTGCCCTATTCAAGATGACAGCATCACTCCATGCATGACTCTAGCACACGCCCGAACCGGAGAACGAACCGGAGGCGCGCTGGGCGGGGCAGGACGTACACGTCCTGCCCCGCCCCCCTACAACCCAACCTGGGCGCCTGGAACTAAGGCTATTCCTCCAGCTCGTCCCACTTGTAATCTATGAGCTCCAGCAGGACACCGTTCAGCGCTTTGGGGTGGATGAAGGCGAACTCACAATCCCGGAAGGGACGGGCCCCTCCGATGAAAGGATACCCCTCTTCCTTCAACTCCTCCATGGACTCCCGCGTGTTATCCACGTTGAAGCTGATCAGCATGACGCCTTCACCGTTCTTCTCTATGTACTTGGCCACATCGCCGTCAGGTGAGGTGGACTCCATTAGTTCAAAGCCTACTTCACCAAGCCAATACCGGGCCACGCGGATCTTCTCCGGCTCGTCCACATATGGGTCGTCCGGCTGGGGCTTACCCAGGACGGGCTCCCACTTCTTGCGGGCCTCATCCAGATCCTTCACCGCTATACAGATATGGTCAATCTTGTTTACGTTCATGCCTTCACCACCTAGAAGGTAATCTCGGACAAGGGGATGCTGATGGCCTCATCCGGGCACAGTTTCCCGCACTCATTGCAGTCTTCGCAGATGAACTCCGTTACCACCGGCCGTCCGTCCTGCACCCGGATGGCCAAATCCGGACAGATCTCCACACAGAGCGGTTCACCATATCCTCCGCACATCGTGCACTTGTCGTAGTCTATTTGTGCAGCCACAGGATCACCTCCTATCCCTCTAGATACAGTCGACGGACGCAGGAGCCTTCCCCACGGGGAATGGCCTTCTGCGTCTCGATTTTGAGGTTCTTGTTGGTAAACAGCGCCACATCTTCCACTATGGTCTCCAGGAAGTGATGGCACCCCTTCGCGTCCTCCTCCATGGGCGCTCCGAAATTCTTTGCCCACGTCGGCCAAGGGCAACGGTCCCAGATGATGAAGATCTCGTTCTCGTCCTCACCCTTCTCCAACCGCACCACGGCACCCTGATTTCGCCAATGGCCCACGAAAATGCGGCCCACCCGCTCAACGAAGTTAGGCTTGGTCACGTCTAGACGGGGGAAGAAGGTCTTGGCGGTGTCCTTCCCCTGAGTCTCCCATCCCTTCATGGCGATAGCTTCCTCATCGGCGCCGTCGCCGGCCATTTCGATGGCCGCCTGCCGCCAGTTGTAGTGCGTGTTGCGTATTGATGTTTGAGCCGCCTGGCACTTGGCCCACAGCTTCGCTATCTCTTTTTCGGCATCAAAAGCCACGGTAGTTACCTCCCTTCCCTTCGTCAGATCCGCAGACCGGTCCGGTAGCCATCGTGCACGGCGCCGGAGTGACCCCGGGGTACCAGAGCATCACCGATCACGTGCAGTTCGATAGCCTCCCGCTTGACAACATCCTTAAGAGGCGCGTCGGCCTCCCGTTCCGCATATACAACGGTATCTGCCTTGATGGGAATCCTATGCCCGTCGTACGTTATGCCTATTACCCGACCGTCCTCTATGGACTCGATATCGCAGTCGTTATAGGGGATCACGCCGTTCTCACGCAGGAAGATGCGATACCGCCAACGGAAAGACGGGTTGATGTCCTTCCCTATCCGGCGTTCCGGACCGATCATGGTGACCTTATGCCCTTTCTGGGCCAGGGCGAGCGCGCAGCCGATAGCCGGCTTGTGCACCCCATATACCACCACGTTCTCGCCAATCTCCTTGGTGCCATATAGCGCCTCGGGAAGAGAGATTACGTTGTCGCGGTCCCAGCCTTCGCCCTCGCCCTTAGCGTACTTGGCACCGGTGGCCAGCACAACGGTGTCCGGCAGCTCCTCCTCTATCAGCTCCGGCGTCACTTCCTGGCCCAGATGGAACTCCACTCCGTACTTGTCACTCAGCGTCTTGGCGAAATCGACGTGACCGTACAGTTCATCGTCGTTGTAAGGGGAGAGCTTGGCGTCCAGAAGCGTTCCGCCGACCTCCTCGCGGGAGTCGTACACGTGCACCTCTTGACCCCGCTCCGCCGCCACCCAGGCACACTCCAACCCCGCCGGACCGGCGCCCACAATCATGACCTCTTTCTCTTCCTCCGCTTTCTGCGGATAGAAGGAAGGATCATTCTCGTGCGCGCACGTGGGGTTAATGTAGCAGGTCATGGGAGCGTCTCTGAAGAGGCGAGCCAGACACACATTGCAGGCCACGCACGGCCGTATCTCCTCCTCGCGTCCTTCCAGGAACTTGAGAGGCATGTGCGGATCCGCTATTTGCGGCCGGCAATTCTCCCAGTAGTCAATCTGGCCATCGGCTATCGCCTTGTCCGCCATCTCCGCCTCAAATAGACGATAGGCCATGGAGATGGGGATGTTGACGTGCTGTTTGGCCTCCTCAGCCAGCCAGAGCCAGCTTCCCTGATCCACGTCGCGGCTGATTACCGGGACAATGGACTCCTGCCAACCGGCGGTCACCGATATGGAGTCCACGCCCGCCTCCTCGGCGATCTCATAGGTCCGTAGCGACTCCTCTTTGGTGTTGCCGCCGACGTCATCCAGCAGCTCCCAGGCGCAAATACGGATGATGAGCGGAATATCCGGTCCCATCTCCTCGCGACAGGCCTTGATGATATCCGTTGCCAGCTTCATGCGACCGCGAAGGTCTCCACCGTACTCATCGGTTCGACGATTGGTGTAGCTGGAGATGAAGTTGGAGAGCAGGTAGCCCACGATACCCGAGATCTCAATGATATCGAAACCCGCCTCCAGGCCCCGCACGGTGGCAGCACGATGCTGATCTATGCTCTCCTGGATCTCCTGCTTGTTCATCACGTGCACCGGCTTGAAGTGGCGCAGGCGCTGAGGCACGGCAGACGGGCCCTCGCACACCGGGGTCTTCACTCCGCCCACCCGGCCGCAGTGCATGAGCTGGTAGTTTGCCACGGAGCGCTCCTCATGGATGGCGTCCGCCAAGCGCTTCAGACCGGGAACGAACTTATCGTCCCAGGCGGCCGCCTGCCCGACGTATCCCTGTCCGTAGGCGCGTTCGTCCATATACACACCCTGAATGGTGCAGATGCCGCCCGCCACGCCCTTCGCCCGGGCCTGGATGTAGGCCACGTCCTCGTCTGTGACGAAGCCGTCGTGGCTGTTCAGATTGTCTTCCGTCGCCGCATACTTAACCCGGTTGGGAATAGTAAGCTTGCCGATGGTGATGGGCTTGAAAACGTTCGGATACTTCTTCGCGCCCGGGTATCCTGAGTAGTCCCACTCAAATAGCTGTGTCATAGCCGTGCTCCCTCTTTCTCAGACTACACGCCTTTGCTGATTACGCGGCACCGCCCTTGCAACCACCTCCTCCGTCGACCGGAACCGCGTTCATACCGACTCGGATCCGTTTACGATCATCGCTATCTCCAGGTCGCATTGCAGGCAACGACCCGCCTCCACGACCGCCTGGTCCTCTGCATAGCACTGCGCGACCTCCACGAAGCTCCCGCTCCTCTCCTCCGCAGGCACCGCGGGCACATGAATCCTGCTCCAGTCGGCAAAGCCCTCTTCCCGCTCTCCCGTGTACTCAGGAAGCCCGTCACCCTGGCGGAGACTCTCACCGGAAAGACTCTCTTCTATATCTCCATCCCCGCCCAGGGCCCGATCAATGGCCTCCGCCGCCCGCCGACCTGCCGCAATGGCCTCTATCACAGTTCCTGGTGTGCCCGGCCCCTTAGCCGCTGCGTCCCCACCGGCCCACACCCCGCCAGCGGCCGTCCTCTGGGTGTGCAGATCAACCTCAATCAGACCGCCAATCGTCTCAATGGGCCCCTCCGGAGAGAGGAAGCTCAGATCAGTTTGCTGGCCGATAGCCAGAATCACCTGGTCGGCCTCCAGCACCTTCTTCTCCTCACCGAAAACGGGACAGAAGGCACCCGAGTCGTCGAACACAGAGGTGCAGTGCACCAACTCCACCCCGGACACCTTCCCGTCCTGGTGGATGATCTTGGAGGGACCCCAGGTGGGCAGGATCTCCACACCCTCCTCCAGGGCTTCCTCAATCTCCCAGGCGAAGGCGGGCATCTCCTCCCGGTCTTCCAGACTGACCATGCTCACCTCACCGGCCCCACTGCGAAGCGCGGTCAAGGCCACATCCACCGCCACATTGCCACCGCCGACAACTACCACCCGGTCCTTCAGGTCAACGCCGTCCTTCTCCCGAGCTTCGGCCAGAAACTCCACGCCCCAGAGGACGTCCTCGTGATCCGCGCCCTCCAGCTTCACTTTCCGGCTTTGTTGCGCGCCCACCGCCAGAAAGACGGCGTCGAATTCCTCCCCCTCCTGGAGCTGCTCAATGGTGAAATCCTCGCCCAGCCTTTTCCCGGTCTCCAGCTCCACTCCCATGCCCAGCACCTGACCGATCTCCTCATCCAGCACTTCTTCCGGCAGCCGGTAGGAGGGAATCCCGTAGCGCATCATCCCCCCGGGCTGCTCCCGGACCTCCAGAACCTTGACCGCGTGCCCCTGCTTCCGCAGGTAGTAGGCGGCCGTCAGACCGGCCGGCCCAGCTCCCACTACCGCCACCTTCCGGCCAGTATCGTCCTTGACGTTGCCCGCGGCCGCCTCTCTCGCCTCTCCGGCGTGATCGGCGGCATAGCGCTTCAGGGCGCAGATCGAGATCGCATCGTTCACTTCCGCCCGTTTGCAGGAGGTCTCACAGGGACGGGCGCAGACCCGGCCCAGGATCCCCGGAAACGGAACACGCTCCCGGATCACCGAGTACGCCTCAGCCAAACGGCCCTGAGCAATGAGCCGAACGTAGAGCGGGGCATCCACGTGGGCGGGACAGGCCTCCCGGCAGGGAGCCATCTCCGGCCTCACCTCAGGCGGGGTCAACATCCGGAGAGCCCTGACGGTGGTCATGATCCTGTATCCGTTGGGACAGGCGGCCTCGCACCGACCACAGGCGGCACACAGCCAGGGCAGACGGGTGCCCGCCACTTGCTCACCGAGCCCCAGTTGGACCGCCCGCTCTATGCGGCGAATATTGAATCCATCCTCACCCGTCAACGGGCAGGCGGAGCTGCACATCCCGCACTGCTCACAGGAGATCACAGGATCCGTGTAGGCGTGGACGTCTATGTGTGCTTGCTCAACCTGCACGGCTTCACCTCACCAGTATGTGATTCACGGCCGCTGTCTTGCCGCTGTCTTGCCGATCACGACTCAAGGCCCAGGGCCGCTACCATCTCTTTCTGAGTCTCCACCCACTTGGGCCCCATGGCCGCGGAGAGCCACACTTCCCACAGCCTGTCCGTATCGTAGCCCTTGCGCTCCAACTTCTTGCGCAACCTGTCCAGCCGGTCCTTGCACTTGTAGTTCCCTGTGATGTAGTGGCAGGTGGGAAATTCGCAGCCGGCTACCAGAACCCCACCCGCATCCTTATCCAGAGCGGTGATCACGTGGTCCTGGGCTACCCGGGCCGAGCACATCACCCGTATGATGCGCACGTTGGAGGGGTACTCAGCCCGCCCTACGCCGGCTATGTCCACCGCACCCAGGGCGCACCAGTGGCACACGAAGGCTACTATCTTGCCTTCCGGGTTTTCCGCGAGGGCGGCGTCCACCTGCGCCAGAATCTGCTCGTCTGAGTAGTGGACAATCTGGATGCATTCCTTGGGGCACTCTGCGGCACACAACCCGCACCCCTTGCACAGGGCCTCCAGGACGTGGGGCTTCGGCTTCTCCCCGTCCTCCACCTCCACCATCTCTATCGCACCGAACGGGCAGTTCTTGGCGCAGCGCTCACAGCTGTTGCACTCGGCCAGATCCATCTTGGCGACGATCCCCTCCGCCTCGATGAACCCGTTGGTCATGGGTATGGAGGCCCGCATGGCCGCCCCCAGCGCCTCCTCCCGCACGTCCCGCAGAGGCTTGGGGTTGCGGGCGGCCCCGGCCAGGTAGATACCGGCCATGGGGAAGTCCATGGGCCCCAATTTGACGTGCGCCTCCTGCAGGAAGCCGTCTTCGTTGCCCGAGAGCTTGAGCTGACCCCGCAGCGTATCAACGGTCTCCGAACCCTGGAAGCCAGTGGCGAGCACCACCAGGTCAGCGGGAAGCGTGAACTCCTGGCCCAGTAGCACGTCGAAGACCTTGACCTTGAGATCCCCTTCCTCCTTCACCACCTCCAGCCGGGCATCCTCGGAGAAGCGGACGAAGCGCACACCCTCCTTCATGACCTCCTTCAGGTGCGCGTACTCTTCCTTCACCGTGATCAGATCCTTGTACAGGATAGTGACCTGGGCTCCGGGGTTGGCCTCCTTCAGCGCAGCTGCGTTCTTGATGCCGACAGAGCACCCTATCGCGCAGCATCCCCGCTCCCCGTTGCGGGAGTTCACGCAGTTGATGAACACCACATTGCCGGGCGCGTTGCCTTCCACCTCCAGCTCACCGCTCCGCATCTTATCCTCAAGCTCCACCATGGTCACCACCCGGGGGTCTTCCCCCCAGAGATGCTGCCCCTCCGTGCTGATCTCCCGCATCCCTGTGGCGACGATGATGGTGTCTGCCCCGAAGCTCCCCCCGGACCCCGAGCCCTCGGTGGAGCCGTTCTGGGACACACCAATAGTGTAGTTGCCGATGTACCCGTCCACCTCTTGGATCTCCGTGCCGGTGAGAACGTCTATGCCCTCGTGCGCGGTGACCTTCTCAATCATCTCCCTCAACAGCTCCTGGGCGGACACCCCTTCCGGAGCTATCTCAGACACGTGGCGGAGCAGGCCTCCCAGCTCCGGCTCCCTCTCCACCAGCATCACATGGTATCCCTGCTCGGCCACCGCGAGGGCCGAGGTCATACCCGCCGCCCCTCCTCCTACCACCAGGCACTCAGTCTTCACCGGAAGACGGATCTCCTCCCCTTCCTCCAGAAGCCGGGCCTTCGCAACCCCCATCTTGACGAGATCCTTGGCCTTGTCGGTAGCCTTCTCCTTGTCGTTTCTGTGCACCCAGGAGCACTGCTCCCTGATGCTCACGAACTCCAACAGATACGGGTTCAGGCCGGCTTCTTTCACCGTCTTCTTGAACAGAGGCTCATGCGTACGCGCAGTGCAGCAGGCCACGACCACACGATTGAGATCATTCTCCTGAATAGCCTCCTGCATGCGGGCTAGATAATCCACCGAGCAGATCCACCGGCCCTCCTCAGCGAAAGTCACATCCTCAAGACCCTCCGCATACTCAGTGACCGCGGGGCAATCCACGGTCCCCGCGATATTGGAACCGCAGTCACAAACGAACACCCCCACGCGGGGCTCTTCAGTCATATCCGCCCCCTTATCCGTCACGACGCGGCCTCCACTGCGACCCGCCTCTTCTGGACCGCTTTCATACCGGCGGCCGTAGACTGCACCACGGATTCGGAGATATCTATGGGCCCGGTCGCACCGCCTGCCAGGTACACACCGGGAACGTCCGTCTCCAGCGGTGCCCCCAGGGGGTCACGCTGCTTGAAGAAGCCGTTCTCGCCCAGCTCCAGCTTAAAGGCCTTGGCCAGACGCCTGTTGCGCTCGTTCGCCTCCAGGCCGGAACTCAGGACCAGCATGTCCACTTCCATATCCTCTATGGTTCCGTTCACCACATCCTCATAGCGGAGGCTCAAGTTCTTGGTCTCCGGATCCTCCACTACATCGAAGGGGCGCCCGATGATGTAGCGGACGCCAAGCGAACGGGCCTTGTTGTAGAACTCGTCAAAGCCCTTGCCGTAGCTGGTCATGTTGTTGTAGAAGACCACGGTCTCCATCTCCGGATCGTGCTCCTTGGCGATGATGGTCTGCTTAGCGGCCACCATGCAACACACTTTGGAGCAGTAAGGCAGCCCCCGGTCCCCGCGGTCCACACACTGGATCCAGACCACCTTATGGGCGTGCTCTCTGTCGCTGGGGCGAATGATCTCGCCCTCAGTGGAACCGCCGGCGTTCATTAGCCGCTCGAAGTGGAGGTAAGTAATGACATTGTCGTACTGGTTGTATCCGTAGAGGCCGTCCGGGGGCTCGTGACTCTTCACCCCGGTGGCGATGATCACGCTCTTCACCTCTATATCCCTGCGCCCGTCCTGCTGCCAGAGTTTCACTGCATCTTTGCCTTCTTCTTTGCAGGCCTTGACGCAGTAGGCGATAGGGCACTCCCGGCACTGGCTGCAGTCCACAACGCAGCCACCCACGCAGGCCCCATCTTCACGCGCCTCACCGCTGCGACAGCGGATGTCAACGTAGTTGGAGCTGGGGACGGCTTGGGGGTAGGGAATGGAGATCAGCTTCCGGGTGCCGCCTATCTTCCCGTCCATCTCATCTGGGACCGTGACCGGACACGCCTCCTCACACTTCCCGCAGCCGGTGCACGACTCCTCATCCACGTACTTGGCCCGCTGAATCAGCCTGATATTGAAGCCGTCGTCCCTGGGCTTGACTTTCCGGACCTCCGTGTTGGTGAGGATTTCAATGTTGGGGTGGGTGTTCACCTCATACATCTTGGGTGCCTCGATGCATATGGAGCAGTCATTGGTGGGGAAAGTCTTGTCCAGGCGGGCCATAAGCCCACCGATGCTGGCAGTGTCATCAATGAGATACACGTGATGGCCGTAGTCTGCTGCGTTCAGCGCCGCCGTTATTCCGGCGATTCCACCCCCCACAACAAGAACCGACTCCTCCCTCACGGGATCAGGCATTCCGGAACCCCATTCAAATCTCGGTGATAGTCACTGCGCCTGTCGCGCAGACGCCCAGACACCCTTCGCAATACAGACAACTCTCCGGGCGAGTAGGGATCACGTCTTCTCCCACGAGCTCGAACACATCCGTGGGACAGATGTCCATACACTCCCCACACCCGTCACAGACCTCGCCGTCGACCCGTATGAGGTAGACATCGTACTCAATAGGGCCGTACCGCCTCTTCCCGAAGACATTGTCTTCCACGCGCCGACCACCCGCCCGTCACTCACCCATTGCTACTCTGCAATCATTAGTCCAAGTAGCCGGGCGACCCAGCCATCCCCCGTCGCAATCCAGCCACCCGTCGTTAACTGACCAACCACCCAGTCAATCTTAGTGACAGTATAACACCGCCATAAGGGAAGGCAAGACATTTCTTTGACTGACTAGTCAGTACAAATGATAGGGCGGAACTCACCGCAGGGAAGAGGTGCGGAACTCACCGCAGAGCCTCGGCTGGACTCAGAACGGGGGAGAGGCGTTGGACTCACCGCAGGGAAGAGAGGCTGGAGTCCAGAACGGGGAGCGGACTGCCGGGCAGGCCGGCTGCGGCTGAGGGGGCGGGGGCGGCGGCCGCCCCCGCCCCACACAGACCTGGCTTCACTTATCTGAGTAGTCCGGCCTCCGGCCCGCAAGGAAGGCACCAACGCCTTCACTCGCCGACTCCGTCGTGGCCACTCGCCCAAAGGCCAGGTAACAGGATTCCAGAGCAGAGCCCAGATCCGATGCCTGTATCCCTTCTTGAATAGCCTCCACTATGATGTTCACCACTTCCGTGGAGAGCAGGCTCCCGTCCATGGTGGTGGCCTCCCGGGGCCCGGGCGGGTTCTCCCGCAATTCATCAATAGACGGGTAGGTCAAAGGAAGATCTCCATTCAGTTCCCTGGCCCGCTCCGCCGCGAGTTTCACAAGTGCTTCGTAATCAGACTCCAGAGCGGAGACCATGCCTATCTCCTTCGCCTCTTCCGCTTTAAGCCTGTCCGCCCTGCAGATCATATCCGTGAACTTCTCCGCCGCCTGCGGCCAGCGGCGATAGGGCACCACCACTCCACCGAGACCGGGAAGGATGCCCAACGTAACCTCAGGTAACTGGAAGAAGGCACGAGGGGAGGCGACCATGTCGTGACAACGAATGGCAAGCTCCATGCCTCCGCCCAAGGCCAAGCCGTTAACGGCGGCCACCACGGGCTTGGTCATACCGTCCAGGTGCACCAGCAGCCGCCCGGAATCCCGGGAATACTGCGCCGCCGCGTCGGCATCACCAAGCATTTCAGTGAACTTGCCGATCTCCGCCCCTGCGCAGAAGGCGCGGGTGCCGTAGCCGGTGATGACGAAGCCTGCAACCGAGGGGTCGTCCTCATAGGCTTCTATGGCCGCCAGGATCTCGTCGTTAGTCGCGTCCGTGAGGGCATTCATCTGGGCCGGACGCCGCAGGGTAATCACCACGACGTCGTCCAGGCGGTCCACCAGGATGAAGCGGTTGAAGCTGGTGCCCGCCTCGTAGGTGTCGATGAGCTCGGATGCAGGCAAACCCGGTCTCTCCTCGGCCAACCGGCCCAATATGCGCGCCACCTCATCCCTACCCATAGAGCGCATGAGGTCAAGAGGGCTCTGCTTGAAGCCGAGCGCCAGCAGACTGCCCAGATGTAGATCCTCGGGGGTGCCGATGCCGCGCGACACGATGTCCAACGACTGGCTGAAGAGGATGCCCAGCAGTCGATCGCGGACATCGTCCCGAAGCTCGTCCGGCACGTCTACCGGGGTACCCGGTTTGTTGACCGCCCAGCTATCCACGCTCAGGAGGATCTTGGCAGGCTCATAGGCGGGGCTCTCCTGCATCTGCCGCTGATTACACTCGTACGTGATGGCATTACCGTTGGCCATGTTCAACACGAAGAAGGGGCCGGCATGCACGAACTCCCCGGCCACGGCGTCCACCTGCTTGGCGATGGCGCCGCTTGTGCTGAGAAGATTCGCGGATTCGTTCGTCCAATTGTCGAAGATACGGTCGAGCATAAAAGCGATAGCGTCGGCCGTGACCAACGGAGCCTTGCCGGTCACGGCGAAGAGCCAGCGCAGGTAGTCTACGGTCTCTCGCGCCCCACCCGACCAGGTGATGACCTCAACCGCCGGGTTGCGCCACGCGGGAGCGAAGAAGTGCGTGATCGTGGTCCTATCCGGGCGGCGCATCTCGTCAAAGAGCCAGGATGCCGGGATGGAGCTGGTGTTGGACGTGATGATGGTCTCGTCGGAGACACGCTCCTCTATCATGGCGAATATCTTCTTCTTCAGAGGGATGTTCTCGGTGGCGGCCTCGATGACCAGGTCCGCGTCCTTCAGCGCGTCGTAGTCAGAGGACGTGACCACGTTCGCAAGCACCCTCTCCGCCTTTTCGGCCGTTATCTTGCCCCGTTTGACGCCTTTCTGCGAGTAGCCCTCAAAACGGGGGAGGACGCCTTCCAGCGCCTCCTCGCTGATGTCAATGATAGTGAGTGTGATGTCGGGCAAAGCGGTCTTCATGTAGTAGCCGATGTCGGGGCCAATGGTGCCCGCACCCACAACGGCTACGTGGCGGGGGAGGTCCTTACTCGGAGAACCCAACAGCGGGTTGCGGAATCCAGGGTACAGTTCACGTCCGGTCATCAAAACCAACTCCTGTTCACGATGATTGCTTGGCTCGCGGCGGTTGCTGAGGCCACGGCTACCCCACTTTCACTACCAGCGCCGCCCCGGTGTCCCCTGCCGCGCACCCGGTGAACAGGCCCAAGCCACCACCCTTCTCCACCAGCTCCTCAATCAGCTCAATTGTGCAGCGGGCCGCGGTGGGACCCTGCGGGTGGCCGTAGATCAGCGGGCTCCCATAGTTGTTGAAGCCCGCTACGTCTATCCCCATTTCCTTGCTCATATAGAGGTCGTTGGCCACGAACGGATTGTGGGTCTTGATGGCCTTCATGTCCTGCACGGACACCTCTGCCTTCTCCAGCGCCATCTCCGCAGCGGGCACCGGTGCGGCGGCCATCCGGCCCTTCTCCGCCCGGGAGAAACCATAGGAGATGACCTGGATCTCGGGCGCATCCGCGCCGGCCAATTCCTGGGCCTTCTCCTTGCTGGTGACCACCACGGCCGAGTTGCCGTCTGCCGGATGAGTCTGAGCACCGAACGTGTGGACTCCATCGGGGATGACGGGCTTCAAGGAAGCCAGGCCTTCCCCTGTTGTTTCATAGATGCCCTCGTCCGCATCCACAGTCACCGTTTTCTTCCTGCTTACCTGCACCTCCACGGGGAACATGTATTTCTTCTGGAAGGCGCGATCATCGGCAAGAGCGTCCTGATACTGCTCATAGCGCCGCAAGGCGACCCGGTCACACTCCTCGCGCGTGATGCCGGCCGACTTGGCAACAGCCTCCGCGGTCACAATCATGGCCTCCCCGGCCCAGGGGTCACAGTTGAAATTGTCCATGACCCAGTTCTCCGAATCCACCTGCCCGCCGGGACCACCGGGATTCGGCCACACGGTATGGGGTCCGTTAGACAACCTATCGGCCATGAGATTGAAGACCGTGCCCGCGCTACCCATCTCCACCGCCATGGAGGACTGATAAATGCATGTGGTGGAGGTACTGCAGGCCTGACTTATCCACACACCCGGCACCTGCTCCGCTCCGAGCAGAGCAGCCGCCCAGGGACCGCCGAAGAAGACCTGAGGTTGAGCCACCGTGCAACCGAAGTTAACGTAGTCCACCATCTTCGCATCCCACTGCTTAGACTCCAGCCACCGCTTGGCAGTGGCCGCCCCGAGGGGGAGCGAGTGGACGGCCTGCAGCGTTCCCTGCCAGCGCACGAAGGGTGATGAGTAGTACCCGCCGTATGGTATGTAAGCCTTTGTGAACATTCCCCGTCCTCCAAATAGTTAGGTTCTAGCTAGATTCGTTCCGCAGGGGCTAGCCGTACCCCCCGGCCACTTCACTGTTCCGGGGAGAATAGCTACCAGATCTTGACTAACCGCCCAACTCCTCCAGCAAGGCCGGCACCAGTTTGGTCACGTCCGAAACCACCAGGACATCCGCTATCTCCTTGATAGGAGCGTCCGCATCCGTGTTGATGGCCACAATGAAATCAGATTTCTTCATGCCGGCCAGATGCTGAATGGCCCCAGAAATGCCGCAGGCCATGTAAAGCTTGGGAGACACCGTCTGCCCGGTGGTACCCACCTGCAGCCCGTGATCCACCCAACCTGCATCCACCACAGGCCGACTGGCTCCAAGCTCTCCGCCCATCGCCTTGGCCAGTTTGCGGATCATCTCCACATTTTCTTCTTTGCCGATGCCTCGGCCTGCGCTGACGATAACTTCGGCCTTAGTCAAGTCCACGCCACCGGTATCTACCTCTTCGTAGCCCAGGAACTCCATGGGATGTCCGTCTCCGGCTGGCGATATCTTCTCCACCTGTGGCGAACCCTCAAAGGAGCCGTCATCGCTGAAGGCACCCGCCTGCACAGTAAGCACAACCCGATCGGTCTTCGGTGACACCAGGCGTCTCACCTTGGCGTTGCAGGCGTCAAGCACAAACTTGCCGTCCACCAGCTCCACAACCTCTGAGATCTGCGCAACCCCCAGAGCCGAGGCCACACGCGGGGCCAGATCCCATCCATAGGAGGAGTGGGAGAACACCACGTAATCTGGATTCTCCTTCTCAACCGCGTCCAGGACCAGCTGTTTGTGCTCTCCGGGATTGTACTCTCCCATCGATGCCACGTCGCCCAGGTAGACCGTGCCCTTGAAGTCCGGCACACTGTCCTCAGTCCCCACCATGACCATGACCGGATCCGCCTCCATCGCGGCGGCAAATCCCAGCAGCTCGTAGGACGACTCCAGTAGCTTCCCTTCCCTTACCTCGCAAACAAGCAGTGCTTTCATATCGCCCCTCTACTTCACAATAGACGTCTTCTCTTTCAAGACGTCCAGTAGTTTCCCGGCCACCTCACCTGCATCTCCCTCTAGTACCAGACCGGCGCCCTTCTTCTCCGGCACGTACATGCTCTCCGTCACGACCAGGGCATCCCCGCTCGCAAAGTCATCCGGGGAGAACTCCAGAAGCTCCTTCTTCTTCACCTTCATGATATTAGGTAGTGTCGGATAACGTGGCGTATTCATACCCAGCTGGCAGGTGACCACCGCGGGAGCAGCCAACTTCACTTTTGCATGCAGGCCACCTTCCAGCTCCCGGGTGGCAGTGATCTTCCCGTCCTCATACTCAAAACCCACGAGCGTAGTGACGCACGCATAATCCAACTGTGCGGCGATAGCCGGGCCAACCTGCCCAGAGCCTCTATCTTGCGACTGCATCCCTGTGAATACCAGGTCAAAGTCTTTGTCCTTGGCAAAATCCGCAATCATGGAAGCTATTTGGTGGGAGTCTTTCTTGTAGTACTCATCATCCACGATGTGGACACCCCGGTCCGCTCCCATGGCCATTGCCCGGCGCATGGCTTCTTTGACCCGGCCCGGACCGATGGACAGAATGGTGAGATCCGGTTCCCCACCCAGCTGCTCCTTGAGTTGAACAGCTTCCTCTACGGCATACTCGTCATACTCGTTCAGACGAAACGCCAGACCTTCGTCCACGTACCACACGCCCTCAGCGTTTATGGTGACTGAGGACGCCATGTCCGGCACCTGCTTCACACAAACCAGGATCTTCATAAATCACTTCTCCTCCGTCAGGTCTTCAGCCTCTCCTCTACTATCTCAGCCAAATCACGCGCCTGCAGATCCGCCTCAGCCGCCTTCACCCCATCATCGAACATGCTGAGGCAGAAGGGACAGTTGGAGACCAGAGTGGAAGTCCCCGTCTCTTGAGCCATCCCTACCCGCTCCACGTTAATCCGCCGTCCCGTCTTCTCCTCTGCCAACACCAGGCCGCCACCGCCACCACAGCAGAAGCTCTCATACCGGCTGGCATCCATCTCCGTTATCCGGCCTCCTGTAGCCTGGAGCACCTGCCGGGGCGCATCCATGATGTCCCGGTAGCGGCCGATATAGCAGGAGTCGTGGTATGTGAAATCAAAGGGCTGCGCCTCCAACTCCAGTGAACCGTCCCGGAGCAGCCGGTCCAGGAACAGCGTGTAGTGCTCCACTTCCACTTCCAAGCCAAGATCCCGGTAATCCCGCCCCAGGGTGTTGAAGCAGTGCGGACAGGTGGTGACGATCTTCGTCACCCCGTACTTCTGGAACTTCTCTATGTTTTCCGCCGCCACCGCCTGGTAAAGATACTCGTTACCCAACTTGCGCAACGGTTCCCCGCAGCACTTCTCTTCCCCACCCAGAATGCCCACCTTGAGGCCGGCGGCACTGCAGATGCGGGCAAAGCTGCGGGCCACTGCCTGGTTGCGACTGTCGAAAGAAGCATAGCAACCGGGGAAGTAGAGCACATCCACCTCCGAGTCTTCCGACATGAGAACCATATCCGTCTCCTCCGCCCAGTCCCCGCGGGTGGCGAAGGCCAGGCCAAAGGGGTTGCCGTTGACCTCCACGTTGTTGACGGCCATGGTCACTTCTTCACCCGGGAACTCGCCCTCCATGAGGACCAGGTTCCGGCGCATCTCCAGTATCTTGTCCAGATGCTCAATCTCAGCCGGGCAGATCTCCTCACAGGCGCGACAGGTAGTGCAGGACCAGAGCACATCGCTGCCCACATCCTCTATCAGCGTAGCCTCTGAGCCCCGGAAAGCGGCCTCCTCCAGCTGCAGAACCACCCGCATGGGGGAAAGCGGCTTCTCCGTCCGATAGGCAGGACAGCGGTCCTGGCAGCGCTTGCACACCGTGCAGGCGTCGCCGTCAAACACGTCCTTCCAAGTCAGGTGCTCCAGCTCAGCAGCGCCGAATTGCTCCGCCTCCTCGTCCTCCAAATCCATGGTGGACATCACTCCCTTCTCACCCAAGTCGGAGAAGAGGTAGTTAGCGGAAGTGGTGAACATGTGCCGAAACTTGGTGAGTGGTATGGAGGCAATGAAGCCCACGGCCAGGACCAAATGGACCCACCAGAGAACCTTGTGCAGAGACTGCAGTGAGGACTTGCCCAGTCCGTATAGAGCATGGGCGAAGACCAGTCCCACAGGAGAGTAGCGGGCCAGCTCCGGAGCTGCATCCAGCTCCGTCACTGCCATGCGGGCGCCCTCTATCACGAACCCGGTTATCAGAATAGTCAGCAAGAAACCGTGCATGATGTAGTCATCTTTGGTGGTGTCCAGGCCGTCCGGGCGGACCACAAACCGCCTGACCAACAGGCCCACCAGCGCTATGATCGCCACCAGGCCGGCTATGTCCAGCACCAGTGAGAAACCGCGGTAGAAGTCGCCCTTGAGGAATATGGTGTCAAAGAAGGGATCCATGAGGTCTGCCTGAACCATCACCAGCAGCGTGCCGATGAAGAGGACCAGGAAACCCCAGAAGAAGGAGGCATGGGTGATGCCGGGCAGCCGAACCTTCATTACCTTGACCTGTCCCAGGGAGTTGACCAAGAGACGGCTCACACGCCCGCCCAGATTAGCCAGACGGTCTACCGGCCTACCCCGCCGGTATACCCGTATCCGCCTATAGAAGCCCCATGCCAAAAAGGCCACGGCCAGCACAGCCAGCACGTACATGATAGGCACCACACCGTGGCCCACGTTCCAGTAGATCTCCCTGGTTGCCTCCAAACCCACCTCCTAGAAAGCCTCATCCTCCAAAGACATTACAGTATCAGCTCCGGCCATGGCCGCTACAGCCAGCCCCGAGGTCTGGGGGAGCAGGCGGTTGCAGTAAAAACGGGCCGTGACCAACTTGGTCCGATAGAAGACCTTGTCTTCCTCGCCCAAGTCATCGTTCTCCAACCGCTCCAACGCTACCTTGGCCATGCGAACCCACATGAACCCCACAGCCACCAGCCCGAACATGCGCAGATAGTCGGTAGCAGCAGCAGCAGCCTCCTCCGGATCAGCCAAGCCCTTCTCGGCAATCCAGGCTGTAGTCTGCTGCAGTTTACCAAACGATTTGGCCAACGGGCCAACGAGCTCCTGCATCTCAGGATTTTCTCCGTTTTCCTGCAGAAACTCGGCGACCGGATGAAAGAAGCGGCGCAGCAGACGGCCGGTGTGAAGGCCCATCTTCCTCCCCACCAGATCCAGGCCCTGGATACCGTTGGCGCCTTCATAAATCTGGCCAATGCGGGCATCCCGCACATACTGCTCCACGCCGGTCTCCCGTATGTAGCCGTGGCCCCCGTGAATCTGCACAGCCAGGTTGG
>Ga0209587_1000045_pt1 | contig 55795 bp, 65 predicted proteins | sample NGEPerD_2_FD_184512 | JGI IMG/M metagenome (GOLD analysis project Ga0209587, IMG submission 184512) | Arctic peat soil microbial communities from the Barrow Environmental Observatory site, Barrow, Alaska, USA - NGEE PermafrostL1-D... | ecosystem: Environmental > Terrestrial > Soil > Wetlands >...
GGAGTGACACGCTAATTCACGGATAAAACCTCAGAAGAGGGATCCAGGAGGCACACACATCTATCTCTCTGACAAGAATGATCATAACACGATGTTTAGTGATAGAGGTCCAGCGTGTCAACTAATTCATCTGAACAATAAGGTGTAAGTTGTCAAAGAACGTTCGGGTTGGTTTTTAAACCTTAACCCTATACTTATCTTACAAGGAGGTTAATTCATGAGCGAATTGAAGGAAAAAAATAAACAAGAGCAGACCGACTATGAAAACTTTTCGAGTATGATTAAGGCCCTTGAAAAACAGACTGAAACCTCTAACGCAAAAATAAAGGATGTTAACCTTAAGTATTCTATGACGGAAGCTAAGGAATTGGTCAGATCCTTATATCGGTTGCGTCATGTATTAAAAACCAAGTGCGAGCTCAAATAAAGGTTTGATGAGGCCGAGGGATATAATAGCCCTCGGCCTCATCAATATCGTGGCTCTTCAGTGAGAAAATGAACTTTCGTCTACTTTACATAGTGTTAGTTATCGGACCCAAAGTCGATAAATTATATTTTTTCCTCTTTTAATAGTCAAAGAAGGAAATAAAGGAAATATATGAAAAAGAAGGAATATGGGGTTCCTTACACATATCGTCCAAAAGTTCAATAGCGATTCATGCTACCCATTAAGCCAGAAATTCTCCAAGTTTGTTAAGTAACAGACTATTTACAGTTGTTCTCTCTGACCGGTTATATTGAACCTTTCCTCAAGATTGATATATTGCCGGGCGATGGGCGACACTTTCTTGATTTTCTTTTAGCAAATCAGAGATCCGTAGGAAGGAACAGAAAAGTAACCAGTTAATGAAAATGTTGACATTTACTAGCGAAAGATGTAAATTTTATTTAAACATCCTATCAAACGATAATGGCAAACCATCCGAAAGGGTGGGACGCAAAGCCAAGGGCCTTCTGTTAGAAGACAGGTGGTAGCCGGTTACCGAAGGGGGAGTTTTTTATTGTCTACAATTCATGAAGTTCTGCAATATATTTAGAAACGGCAATTTCAAAAGAGTAAAAAACAAAAAAGGGGAGATTGAAATGTTAAAGAAAATGAAAAAGGTAGCAGCCATTACAACGATGCTATGTTTATTGGGAGCAAACACAGTATTGGCGGTGGCGCCTGCTCCTGATGCAGTAGTTACAGGCGGAGAATTGGCAATTACAGATTTACTAATTGATGACTTTGCTACCGTACAATTGGATGGTACCACACAAGAAATAACAGCAGCACTAACAACACCACTTGTAAATCCTTGGACACTTACTGATTCCACAGGTACAGGTGCTGGTTGGAAGGTTTCTTTGAAGGCATCACAATTTACTTTGGCCGCAGCCGATTTCGCTTTAGTAGCTGCAGATGTAGTAACTGCCGGTGCCGTTGATACATTGCCTCTAAGCTCTTTAGCACTAGGGACAGTAAGCATCGCCGATGCCGATATAGATAAAGGCTCTTCAGCAATTACTGGCCTAGTTATGTCGACGGAGGGGGATAAGATCGATACTTTGGTTCCTGTTAATATTTTAAGTGCACCCTTAAATGGGGGGATGGGAACATATACTGTAAGCATGACGACACCCATGACATTAACTCTTTCACCAGCAAAAACCTTTAAAGGCACATACACTTCAACTGTTACTCAAACACTTACTGCAGGACCAGTTATTTAATCTAACTTAAGCTAAAACCATGTCTTATTACAAACACGGGGACGGTTTGGAGTGTCCCCGTGTTTGCAGTTGTTTAATCTAACTTAAAACCATGTCTTATTGTCTTAGACATAAGACATGGTTTTTTTATATTCGTTAGTAGAAAAAAACTATAAGATCAGAGAGGATCGAAGTATGAAGCCTATAAGATTTTTTACTTTCATGTTTGTGCTATTTATAATATTATGTACTGCTGCGTTCCCATGTGTGGCAAGCGCGGGCGCTGCGGAGCAGCCCATGTCTGTGAAACCCATATTACCCGAGAAACAAAAGGCGGGAGTGACCGGGTATTTTAATCTTTTAGTAAACTCAGGTGATAAGCAGACCATTTACATGCAAATTACAAATAATAAAAAAGAGAACATTGTGGTAACTTTTGCACCAGCTAATGCTTATACTCGTCCTGAGGGGGGAATATTTTATGATGCAGAGATAGACTCTCCGGAGACAATTTTATTAGATAAGTTTTTTGCTTTATCCAATTATATTTTGATAGATAAGGAAGTTATTATAAAACCCAATGAAACTGTTAACGTTCCTATTGAGGTTACAGTACCAGATATAAAAAGTGGAAGCATACTTGGAGGGGTACTGATTAGTGAAAAAGCACCTGCAAGCGAAGATGTTAAAGAAGAAACTAAAAAGGATGAAGCAAAATTTAAAGTGATAACAAAGACTGTTTTTGCAGTAGCCATCCAACTTGATTTACCTAATATGCCAACACCCGCATTTTCTTTTGGCAAAGCAGGTTTTAATCCCGTCGGGCCAAACGTCTTTATTGAGATGCGTAACGATGCTCCAATGATTCAAAGGCAAATCTCCGGAGTCTATAAGGTGACTAATAAAGATGGGCAAGAACTCTTTGCAGGCAAGTTTGAGCCCATAATCATGGCACCTAAAACCCAAATAAATTTTCCTATGCACTGGGATAGCTCTGTACTGGAGCCCGGAAAATACACCCTTACTATTACCGCCAATGTGGCGGGAAACGAAATCATTGCTGAAGAGAATTTTAATATCGACAATGCCGCAGTTAAGGAATATGCAGAAAAAGCAAATCAGCCAATTGCTCAACCACAAACTGGATTATTTTATCTTCTCATCATTCCGGTGGTGGCTATTGTTGGTGGTTTTATGTATTGGCTTGGAAAAAGAAAAGCAAAGGATATAGAGCCAAGCACCAAAGTTAATAAGTTATAAAAAGGGTCCAGGTGTAAAGTTTATTCATTCTTACAAGGCTTGCTAGTGGTTCCTTTGGATGGAACGGGCATTGTTTATAAACGCATAAAATTAAGTGCCGAAACATGCTGATGCATTTATTATCGGCACTTTAATTTTACGAAATAATGGACGCATAGTGTCTGAATATGGTGAATTAGGAGAAGAATGTTGTCGGAATAACTTAATTTCAGAACTCTTGACATAGCCTTGTTGAGCAAAAAAATTATCACCATTAATTAAATGAACAAATGGGATTGCCCTAGGCTTGAGGGTATTAATTCATGGTGATAGAAAAATTTACTTTCTGTCTCATGTCCAGAGTTCTGATGTTGGGTTTTCACCGTTTAAACTCTAATTGACATTTCGGGGTTTTAGTCAAACTTACCCAAAATCAATTGGAACAAAATTATATCATATATGATATAATAAGATAAAAAGAGGTGATAATAACTTTAATGACGTTTGAAATTATATTTTACGAAAAAGAAAATGGTCAAAATCCGGTGAAAGAGTTTTTGAAATCTCTCCCTAAAAAGCATAGTGCAAAAGCTTACTGGTCAATTGAATTACTTGAAAAATTCGGAACAAATCTAACAGAGCCTTATATTAAACCTATAAAGAGAGACAAATATAAAGGGCTTTGGGAGCTGCGAATAAAGTTTGCAAGCGATATATCAAGGATCTTCTATTTTATGCCGGTTGGAAATACGTTTGTTTTACTTCATGGATTCGTTAAGAAAACTGAAGGTACTCCCGTTGGAGAACTTGAAATTGCGAAAAAATATATGGAAGATTATAGAAAGGGTGATGAAAATGGCTAAAAGAAAAGGTGTTTCATGGAGAGATGTAAAAACAGAGCTTTTAGAAGATGGGGAATTCGCAAAGGCTGTTAAAGAAATAGAGCCTCAATATGAACTTATAAGCCAAATTATCGAAGCTAGGATTGAGCAAAAAATTACTCAAGATGAACTTGCGCAAAGAGTGGATACAAAACAAAGCAATATTAGTCGATTAGAAAGCGGAGAATATAACCCAACAATAAGCTTTCTTAAAAAAATAGCAGAAGGTCTAAATATGGAATTGCATGTTTCTTTGAAACCAAAGCTACATTGAAGCCCTAAAAGGCACTTCTAAGCCTCTGAAAACTTGTCTAAGGTATGAAGCCTTATTTCGCCGTGTCCGACGAATCATGATCCAGAATATTGCGTCTGGTGATAGTTTCCCCTTCCCTCTTTCGCTGCAGGACTGAAGTTAAATTATAATAGCCTATAACTCCCTATCCATACTTCTTTGAGCCTGTTTAATTTTATGGGCAAACTCAAGAGCCGTTGAAACCTGATCAGTGGCTTCTAGAAACTTATTAATCGTCTTTAGTTTGGCTTCAACCTCCCCCAACTTTCTCCGTAATTCAAAATTATTGGATTGAGTGCTCTGTTTGCTGTGGTACACCTTGTCAAAGTCATTTTTCAACGAGGTATACTCTTTTTTGAGTTTCTCCACCTTGTATCCTGAAGCAAGATGTTTTTTCGCCATATCTTTAAGCGCTTCAAAATCCTCCTTGGTGATCGACACCTTCCCCCTATTCAGAAGTCCAGCTTGTCCTTCTATTTGGTCAACCCTGTCAAACTCAAACTTTTAATACATCAAATCTATTCAAATCGCCCTGAAGGACGTTTAAATCGTTCTGACGGGCTATTGCTTTGTCCTGAAGCCCCTTGATCTCATTTTCAAGATCCTTTATTTCCTGCTTTTTAAAATCAGCCGGGGAAACGTGCGTTTTATCGCTACCAGGCTCACCTCGTTTGACCTCAAAGCCATTGTCCTGGAGAAGCTTCGGCAATTCACTTTGAAGCTCTCTTAACGCTTTACGATCAAAGAGAGTTTTCGCCGATAACCTCCCATCCGCGGTGATCGGCACACTGATAACGTGCATATGGGGCGTTGTTTCGTCCAAATGTACCACAGCAGCCACGATGTTTTTTTCTCCATAACGCTCCTTCAGATAATCGTAAGCATCCTGAAAGTATTTTTTTTGCTCAGCCAGGCTTAACTTACTGAAAAATTCTTTATCAGACGTGACCAGCGTGCCGGTCATAACCACAGCATCTTTCCGGATCGCTTTGTCAATCGTATAACCAACTTTAATAATCTCCTTAACCTTGTGATTGTAATTCACAGGTTCGGGATTCCTCAGATCATAGTTCTGCTCAGTTCTCCTTCGGTCAATGTCCAAATTCTTCGAATTAGGACTTTCCCTCTGGTTGTGGATCTGGATTCCCTTTACATCGTTCATCTTGAACTTCTGTACGTGAATCACAGCATAACTCATTATGCTCATCTCCCCCAAGTCCGTCCGTCATACTTCAACTAATAGAAAATATCTATTAGTTGAAGTATAGTCTATTTACTTTGCTGTGCAAAGTAAATAGGGGTTACGGGTCAACGACGAAGGGAGAACAACGAAAGCAAGACCGACGCTCGGCGCTGGCCAGAAGAAACATTTGTCCCCTGAGGAGGAAAATGTCCCTTCGGTCCTCAAGCTTATTCGTTGCGTCCGTTGTCCCTGGGATGCCAGCGAGCATATCCTCGATCCTGCGGATCTGCGGTATCCCTCGGGCACCCGGACAACTCACCAAACGTTCGCCCATACAGCAAAAAAGCAGACGTAAAATAGTTCTATCTAATTGGCTTATACTATTGATTTAATATTAAAATAATGGTATATTAGTATTAGGTTAAGAACGAAAAGAAATCAAGGAGGTTGAGCTAAATGAACAGATCCCAACTTGAAAAGCTATACGAGGTCAACGGCCTGAAGGATTATAAACTAAGGACTACGGACGATCTGTTGAGGACTCACGGCATTAACTTTAAGGCAGTTGAAGGATATACCAGGCTTGACGATTTGAACAAACTTCTCTATGAAAAGTTTATCGTCAATTTTCTCAATGGTCTTGGGTTAGATTCGAGAATAGCCTTAATCCCCAAAGGAATTTATTTTGTTGAGGATTTTGACTATGCCGTAGAAAATCCAGGAGACGATTATCTCACCGTTGCCGGTGGACTCGTCATGGCCATTGACAAAAATGGATTAAAGACTGTTCATCGATCTTGGAAGGATGACGACTACGCCCATCTTGAAATGATCGAAGGTAAAACTAAAACCTACCTAAGATTTGAGTATGTACATAACGAGCGCGAGGAATGGCTACACGTTACCGATCCGAAGACCTGGTATTAAATATCTACTTAAAATGAAAAAACAGCAACACATTAATACTACTTTAATATTAATGTGTTGCTAAAATTAAAAAGAGAGTTGTGATAATCATGGCCGAAAAGAAGCAAATCACTGTCAACCTAGACGAAAAGAGCATCGAAAAACTTGATACTCTTTGTTCCAAACTAGATATGAACCGCGCCCAGGTGTTGCGGATGATTTTTTCTGGAAATCCCAAGAGTATTCGATTCATGTGTGATACTCTCCTAGCGATCGAAGATGGCCTATTTGGTGGAGCGCACGATCAACCGAAGGAAAATAATGATAAATAAAAACAAGTCGGTTTCGACCGGACTTGTAAAACATTCATGCAGGAAAAAACAACAACAACGGGGAACCCTATACAAATGAAAGACACTCTTTCACATTGCGTAGTGGGTGATGTATACACTGTTAATCACCATGACAGGGGGTAAAGTATGGCTGAAGAATTTTTATCCATTGAGCAAGTTTCAGAACAATTAGGAATATCAACGGCTACCGTTAGGCGACGGATAAAAAAAGGCGAAATGGAAGCTGTTAAGCGTCCAGGTCCCTATGGGGATCAATATTACATACCATCAAACGAAGTGACCACAGCTCAACAGATAACCGATGTTGTGCCGGTTGTTCGACAGTTCAATGCCCAGGAGTTGGCTGGATTTATTAGCCTGGCGATCCGGAGGGAGAACGAGGATCTACACCAAGAAATTAAAGAGCTGCGCCAGGAGTTGGCCAAGTTTAAACAGGATCAAGAAGAGAAGGCGCAGGATCGGGACGACCGGATCGTCGCACAGATCCGTAACCTTATGGAACAAAAAAAACAACCTTGGTGGACACGGTTGTTTGGGTAAAAAATATTTATTATTAATGATGATTTTTCGTTAGACCTCACATAAGTAGTGTGCTATGATATTTGTGTACAACTTAAGGGAAGCAGGGTGGCTGGCCAAATCCCCGTAGAAAGGGGGGGAGGCCTATGAGCGTTTTCGAGGCACTTATGATAGCGTTAACTTTCGCTATTGTTGTACTTGGAATACTCAGATTAGCTTATGAAATAACGAAAAAGTAGCCCCCCTGCAAGGAAAAGCTACTTTTTCAACCCATTTAAAATGGCCGCGCTTTGCGGACTGAGTTGTACATAAGCTGGGATGTTAGCGCATCCCAGCTTTTTAAATACTCTGAACGATAACGTGTACGCGTATGATATACACCTATTATAAATCATTTTGAGTATTATATACATACCTTTTACGGTAGTTTTCCTTACTTTTTTGGTAATTTTCCATACCTTTCGGTAGTTTTCCTTACTTTTTCGGTAGTTTTCCTGTAAAATTTCGTTGCCGTTCGTTACAATTTGTTTAATTCATTACTTAAAAATATATTCCGACATAAAAAAGGAAATTTTTCCACTCATGGAGAATTACTTAAACTTAGAAACACTAAAAGCCAGAGTTTGCACCTCTAGCTTCTTGGTGCCAGGACGAACCTGGCGATCACAGCTCAACGTCTTCACCGTGAGCTTAGATTTCGAATGTAATTCGATTATATCACGTAACTATGAGCCAGGTAAATATAAAACATCTGGTAAATGGTAAAACGATAGGTATAAAAGTGTTTACGAAATTCTAAAGTCGGTGGCGTAACAAGCTGCCGGCTTTTTTTATTGCCGGTGGACAGGAGAGAAAGAGGAGAGGAGAGGAGAGGAGAGGAGAGAAGATATGAAACAAAATGATTCAGACATTCTTAAAGTAGTTGGCATTAATTCTAAAGGCTATGGTAACATCCCAAAGTTAGTTATGCAGGATAGAAGAATAACACCAGAAGCGAAGTGCATCTATGGCTATTTTGCCAGTTATGCAGGAATGGGGAATAGTGCCTTTCCAAGTGTATCTAAAATAATGTATGACCTGTGTATGGGGAATAACCGCTACTACAAACACTTTAAGTTATTAACGGATCACGGATATATAACAGTTGAGCAAGCTAAAGAAGAAGGAAAGTTTTCTCACAATGTCTACATACTAAATACGGAAATCACAGATAAAAAAGCACCGTGTCTTCATTTTGAGTATACGGGAAATGGGGACACGCAAAATGAAGACACTAATATTAACAGTTCTAAAATTAACAACTTAGGGGTAGTGGGAGCATCCGTGTCACCAGGGGCAAAGTAGAGGTTAACTGATAGTGACTTCTATTGGGAGTCTTTCGTTCATATCAAGGTTAAAACTGCCATACGGATTTATATGAGCATAGATAAGTGGTGTGAGTGCCCTGTAATCCTCAGGAGTCATTAATTTAGACCATTTATTCTGTGATAAGATGTTTTGAATCATCAAGGTATTTATATAGACTAAGCAGTTTTGAAGTAAATGTAGGCACAATACGGCAAGCTCTTGATCTTCTATCCTGTTCGTAGCAATTTCTCCACCTTTTCCATAAAAGATAAAACCGTTGGCTGAATTCCAGTTTTCAATCACATTAAGTCCTTTATGAATTTCAATCCTTAATTCTTCAGAGTTCAAATAGTCACAAAGAAATATTGTCTTTATAGCTTTGCCAAGTTCTGCTAGGGCCAAATATGTAGGGTGCTTCAAATTGTTTCTGGTAAACCTTTTCAGTATAGCTTCCGTCTCGGCGGTTCCCAAGCGTAGTGCGGTAGCATACTTAACCATTTGGTCGTACTGTTGCCGAATAAGTTCCCAGTTAATCGGACGTGTAAGTATCTTCTGCAAATTTGGAAATGATTCTGTAATGCCGGTATCAGGACGGTATAACTTTTGCTTTCCGATATTCTTTAATCGTGGCATTAAATTAAATCCCAGTAAGTGGCAAAATGCAAATGCAACTTCACTTTGTCCATGAGGATGAGCATGCTTTTAATTGAGAATATATGCAGGCTGATTTTTTCTCTACGTGCCAGTATATCATTACACCACGGCCACGATAACGAATATGCCATTCGGTCATAAGGTTCTGATCCCAGGCTCCAAACTTTTTAGAATCGGATGCACAAGTAGTTGTACCCTCTCCCCAAATGTCTTGGATGCGAGACGATAGAATAGCATTGACCACAGCAGAAATGGAGTTTCTAAGATTGTCCCTATTTATAAATTTCCTTCTTATATATAGTAAGTCTTGGTGCTTCTCCCCGTGGTTACCAGCCGAAATACGTTTTAATCCTGTATTAGTTCCAAGCCCATATAAAGCTAGAATTAATCGTTTTTGGATAATTGGGCGATCAAGTCGTTCGTGCGTGGCCAAGGTTTTGAAATGGTCAGTGAAGCTTATTCTTAAATCAGCTTCTTTTAATACATCGAGAAGGTTTGTCATGGGCCAATGTCGCATTATTTCTGCTTTGAGTTTTGATAAGTTTATTGGCTCCGGTTGCGGTTCGCTGGGAGACAGAGTTATCCATCCATTGCCCCTATCAGTCAAGCGAATTTTAGGATTCTTGGGCATACCAGTATCTAACTTTGATAAGCCATCATACATGGACTGCCGGATTTTGTTAACAAATTTTTCTGCGTCCAAAGGTTGCTTTAATACTCTATAATTTTCTTCTCTACGTTCCTCAAAGTCGGTAGGTAAATCTTCATCGGGATTTCTATATCTATTTGCGCCAACAACCCATATTTCCTTGCAGCGTAGCTTGTCCCTTAAAGATTGTAAAGTAACAATCTCATAATTGATTCTATTTATACGTTCCTGGCCTTTATCATCTTTTTCTATTACTGCATCCCGCATGATGTTACGAATAACTCCATCAATGGGAATATTTTTGGTGTCTGAAAAATAATGGGTACCAACGTTGTAATATTTTTTTATTATTTCCAAGGCCTTTATTATCGGTTGGTGAACATCATTGTTTGAACGAAATTCAAGTATATCAAGAATTTCAGGAACCATACGTCTGTAATGTTTGCTATAGGATGCCCTCATAACCGTATAGACTTTTTGGCGATATTGGGCACCTGTACTCTTAAATTCCTTAACTAATGCCTTTAAAGTGTTTTCGCTTACCACCGGGAATAAGACTTGCTTTATTATCCCGTCAGGGTTGTTAATGGCAGTATCAGCTATTTGAAAGAGAAGATTGGTTTTGCCATTAACACGCCTAAAATCATTGACAAGTTCTTTTTCAACTTTTCTTTCAGCCTTAGCGCTTATTCTATGGATTATTTGGATGAGTAGTTCAATGAGGTTATCGGTTATTTCTCTACACCGGAGCCAAAAGAAAGCGGCCAATATTGTATATCTTACATGCTCTGGATGCCGTCGTAGCTCCGGAAGCTTTTCCGATACCGCCCGGAGTTTATAGCGTTTGATTATCTTTTGCGGAATGTTTGTAAAAAGATTATCTGGTATATCTAATTGCTGAATAGTTCGAAGCTTTGTAATTTCTCGGAAAACACTTTCAAGACTAATACGACCAGGATCGGCTCTCAATTCACTGAAAGAAAGGAAATCCCCTTCTGAACTGTAATCGACCTCAGTTTCATCGTAGGTCGTAAGATCATTAAGAAGGCAATCCATTTTTGAAATAGAAGCCTTAGATAACATTTTATATGTATCTTGAAAGAATTGGTTTTCATATGTAAATATAGCTGATTTGGTAATGCGGTCAATTCGGTCTACGGTAGGAGGTTCAATATTTAACTCGCGGAACTTTCTGTATACTTCATCTCTTAATAGCTCTAAATCGGCTTCATGGTAGAATACGAGCTTGCTTAACCATTCGGTAACACTTTGAATATCTTCTGTTGTTGCCTCTTTAAATCCGAAAAATTCTCTTATTTGTGCACGGTGATACTTTATTGTCCGGCCTTCCCAATCGTATTCATTCATCCGAAGAGCTTCTAAATTCAGCTGCTTGGAGATATATAATAAAACCTCTTTAGGTATTTCACTCATGGTTTTAGGAAACTTGGCTTCATACTGAAAGAATTTAAACAAGGCTGCAAACCCTAATCTAGTTGCTCCAGATTTATTGCTTAACAATGCAAGTTCGTTTGGTAGAAACGTAAAATGCTCAATAAGCTCATCTATATCCCAATTTCTCTTCAAAATAAAGCGCTCCTTAATTAATTTGGATTGCATGATCTTTCGTCAATTGTATACTTACAGATTCAGGTTAATATAAACTTGATCTAATTCATCCTTGGTTATGCCGATATAGCGAAGCGTCACTGATGGTGCCGAATGATTAAGTAGTTGTTGGATTCGAGTCACATCAACGCCCTGCTGAAAAGCCCAGTAGCCGAATGTCTTACGCAACGTGTGAGTCCCTATAGCTGCCTTAATTCCTACAGCTCTGGCAGCTGCATTAATTACCGCATAGGCTTGTTGTCGTGATATTGCTCCCGTTCCCCTACAACCGGTACTTTTACGACTCAGAAACAGTGGACCAGCCGTTAAACCAGTAGCTTTTATATATTCAGACAGAGCTTTCTTGCTATTATCACCTAATGGAAAATCCTTCGCCTTGCCAGTTTTCTTTTCCCGGATAGTTATTCTGTCACACTCCTTCACGTCCTCAATCTGCAATGCTAATAAATCACTAATCCGTAGGCCATTATTTATACCAAATACAAAGAGCATCCAGTCGCGTAAATTCCGTTCTTTGAGGTAACGTTTCATATTATCTATTTGTTTTTTGTCCCGAATCGGCTCTACAAACTCCATAATTATTCCCGCCTTTTAATATGTCATATCATATGTAATAATACAATATGACATATTAAGAAACAAGGAGTACTTACACTTTGCTTGAGAAAAGCCCCCAATCCTAGACACATCAAGGGATTGGGGGCTTTTCTCGAATCTGACACAAGTACATTGTGTCAGATTCGATAGTTCGAAAAAGAAGCGTAAGGAAGAAAGGAGTGTACACTATCCAGAGGCCTAAGTAGCCCACTCGAAAACATGGCGCTAATATCGGGGTTTAGCTAAAAATATGATGCAACTAATGTCTATAACTGGAAATTCCAATAAACCTAAGTTAATGCATATTAGTAGGATAACTGGAAGTTCACTAAAGGGGAGTTTAGCGAACGATGGAGAACACCAAAAACTGGGGGTGGTGCCCGACTGAACTCCTTTTAATGGAGTTACATGGTCAATAAGAAAATAGGATCTCTCATTTATTTAAACGAGAGATCCTCAGAATTAACGTGCAGCAGGGGCTAATTTCATTTGTTCACTTGTTTGCTCAGTTGGCTGTAAGTAATCGTTTTGAGGGGGAACGTCATAAAGTGAATCATGACCTAATTTAGCGGCCGCAACGGTAGTGAGTAGCCCGTAAATAATATTAGTAAAGACATGAGATAGATTACTTGCCGCATCTTTAGGTCTAGCCTTATTTTGAGGGGCTATGCTTGGAAGAGCTGTAGCTATTGCTCCCATGGTGATTCCAGAAACAATTCCTTTAGATAGAAGTTTATCTCGTCCATTTTGCGACATACGCTTAATGATAACATTGGCTCCCATAATACTCACACCAGCAGTCATAATTAGCCCGAGAGCCTGCCCTCTTAAACTCTTCGCTTCACTCTCTGAAACAAAAACTCCTGCAGTGGCTTCCCTATATGACTTTTTAGATACACCTATCCTTCGAGAGGCGATATCGACAAGTATAAGCCCTGCAAATCCCATAAGTCCTGAAACGATTGAAAGAGTATCCCTATCTTTTATTTTAGCCATTGTAATCAATCCTCCCTTCATCAAGTATTTTGTGATTAATTACTTCGCATTACACATGGTAAATAAAGTGAACACGTTATAGATTAATACTTACAAAATAAAAATGTTTAAAAGCAAGGGGGTAAGATTATTTAGCGAACGATGGAGAACACATCAACTGGTCATGTTGCCCCACTTGAATGCCTTTTAATAGAGCTACACGGGACAATAAGAGAATAGGATTTCTCATCTATTAGACGAGAGATCCTACTCGGATTAGGAGAATTAGCGTGCGGCAGAGGCTAATTTCATTTGTTCACTTGTTTGCTCGGTCGGTTTTACGTAATCATTTTGAGGGGGTACATCAAAAAGTGAATCATGCCCTAATTTAGCCGCAGCAAAGGTAGTGAGTAGACCGTAAATGATATTACTGAAAACATAAGATAGATTACTTGCCGCATCTTTAGGTTTAACCTTATTTTGAGGGGCAAGTGTTGGAAGGGCTGTAGCTATTGCCCCAATGGTAATTCCAGATAGAATTCCTTTAGATATAAGTTTATCTCGTCCAGTTTTTGACATACGTCCAATGATATTGGTGGCTCCAATAATGCTCACACCAGCAGACATAATTAGCCCAAGTGCATGCCCTTTAAAACTCTTTGCTTCTTTCTGTGAAACAAAAACTCCCGCGGAGGCTTCTCTATATGACCTTTTAGATATACCTGCATTTCGCGAGACTGTATCAACAACTAGAGTCCCTGCTAGTCCAATAAATCCTGAGACAATTGCAAGAGTATCCCTATCTTTTATTTTAGCTATTGTAATCAATCCTCCCTTCATCAAGTATTTTGTGATTAATTACTTCGCATTACACATGGTAAATAAAGTGAACACGTTATAAATTAATACCAACAAAATAAAAACGTTAAAAAGCAAGGCAGGTAAGATTATTAACATATATTACCTTCGCTAAAGACCAAACTATTTTGAACGTATCTTTAAAGCTTTTAACTTCCAGTTATTCTTATTTTTGTGCAGGTGCAATGGACATGATGAACTTCACAAAATCCATACAACTGAAACCTAACCAAAGTAAAGTTAAACCCGAAAATCAATCAGGTTTAACTTTACTTTGGTATTGAGACAACTTATACTCTCGGTCTCGACCGTGCCCTCAAAACTGTTATTTACGCTGGGCAAACAATCGGAAGTGTGGCTCAGACGGAACACTGGCTAATTTTGACCCGGAGTATTCACTTATATTATCTATTTACTTTGCCCCTGGTGACACGGATGCTCCCACTACCCCTACTTAGGAAGAAAAGTGGCTCAAATCATTGCTGATCATGTGATTCCAATTAACTGACGATTCTAAAATGTTGCCATATTATACACCTATCAAATGAAAATATCAGATTCACAATAAAACTGAAAATCAATGACTTAACAAAGGGGATAGGGACATAGTACACTGTAGAACATTGAGTAATCTGGTAATAATTATTATGCATTGCATCAAACAAAAAATATCCTAATTAGGCCAAGCTGCTGTCCGTATGCCACCAGATTTCCTGTTTGAATAAAAATATGCATCAATTGCTATCTCAATAGATGCATATTTTCTAATAATTAATATTAAACTACTAAGATAGGGTTTCTCTACTTATTGAGTTGTTGCATAAGATTCTTGCAAAGATCTACTCCATCTGAAGCATTTCTAGTCCAAGCATCCGCACCAACTAGCTTTTGAACCCCTTCATCCATTGGTGCTCCTCCGATGATTACCTTGATATTATTTCTAAGGCCTTTTTGTTCCAATTGCTCAACAACAGTTTTCATTGAGCTAAATGTGGTCGTTAACAATCCACTCATTGCGACAATATTAACGTTTTCATTCACAACAGCCTCAATGAATTTTTCTGGAGGAACATCTACGCCGAGGTCAATGATGGTAAATCCGTTTGCTTCTGAAATTACTTTGAAAATATTTTTCCCAATATCGTGTAGATCACCTTTGACGGTACCCAATACAAGCTTACCCAATGTTTTTGTCGATTTCGTTTTGATGTGAGGTTCTACCGTACGCATAATTTCAGAAAACAACTCTGCAGCAATTAATAGTTCAGGGAGGAAATATTCGTTATTCTTAAATTTATTGCCAACGATTTCCATTCCTTTTTGACCTTCTTCAATAATTGCAATTGGATCAGAACCGTTTGCTAAAGCCTCTTTAATATAACTTAGAGCTCCTTCCTCATCAAGAAGCGCTACCTGTTCTGTTAAACTCATTAGTTTCTCCCCCTTAGTAATATTAATATCTACCATACTCTCGTGTAAATTCAAACATTGCCTTCATATTTTCAGGTTTAGCTTCATCGACTAAAGCATTAGTATCAAGCATAAACCCTCCATTTTTCCCACAAACGTCAATCAAATATTTACAATAATCTTTAACGTCTTGTGGAGTTCCTGTACACAATAAGGCATTAGGAACATTTCCAGAGATACATGCAATATCACCTAAGACTTCTTTAGCTCTTGTCATATCAACATTTTCAAAGTGACATACAGTTTTTCCTACAGGAAGTTCTCTCATTGTTTCAAGTCGACTATTCATACTACCTTCACCATAAAGAATGGGAACAAGCCCTTCATCTACTAATGCATTAACAACCTTTAATAAGCTAGGCCAATAGAAAGTCTTAAATTGCTCATCTGACATAAACTCATCCACACCCTTGTGTAACCAAATCCAGATATATGGTATCCCAGTTGCTTTGGCGCCTCTAACTCCCATTTCAATTGCAATCGGTATTAAAGCATCGACAGCTTTTAATAACTCCTCTGGGCGACGGCGAATATCCATCATAATCGGTACGGTTCCCCTCATTGTGTCACCAAGAAGATCAAAAGGTGCAAATGAGAAACCGCCATATGCTACTGGTATTCCCCATTTGCTTTTCATTTTTTGTCCATATTCCCCTAAATATGTTAACCAATCCATAAGGATATCCGTAGCTTCCATTATAGCTTTTAATGAATCCATAATTTCTTTCGCTGCAAATGATCTTGGAAATGAAGTAAACCAACCTAACCAAATAGACTGCCGAATAGATGAAAAGTTTTCAAAACCCTTCAATGATGTAAAACATCTGGGTAAATACTTAGAAAGAATAAAATTCGTTGGGTCGCTTGCAAATTCACCATATTCATCACCGGTCATGAATTCGCCCTCAACAAATTGATACATTCTATTATCCTCTACTCCGTGCCCTGGCCATCTAAACCACTGTAAGTCCAGTATATCTAAGACTTTAGCGGGAACCATAAATATAGGATCCCACCCTAGGTCTGGTTTAAATTCTTCAAAGAATTTATCAAACGCTAGTGTAGCCTTCCCTTTATAATCATACATAGCGTCTTTAATTGTAATACCAGAATTATACATTGGAAAAGCTTGGATAACAGGTATAATGGGCACTCTATCAGGTACTTTTAAAGCAATTGCGTCGTTAACCCTCTTTAGACTTGCATTGTACAATTCCTCTGTTGTTTTTCCCATGTTCCTTGCCCCTTTCACTTACATTTATTTCCAACCTAAAGGATCTACGACACGAACTGTAATTACCATAGACACCTAGAATTTTCATTACATCATGTCCCCCTTTATAAACCAGTAGCTCTGGTCAATAAATTCGTCATGTTCTACAATCATTTTTAACTCGTTCTGCACTAGCCTCTGCTCCTAGTATCAGAATGAGTTACTCAGTATTAATTAATGTTGATATTAACAATCGTTTTCAAGTTTGAACCCTCCTTGGATTATCTATTAACATTCAGTAATCCATTGCAAAGGTCTAAATGTATGTTAATATAATAAATTTATACCAGAAGTATTCATAGATATTCGCTTAGGAGAGTTCTCTTGAGGGGTGTTAAATACACCCCTCAAGATTCAACAAGGATATAATCAAGTTATTTTGCCTTACCACACATTTTGCCACCAATGGACCACTCATCAGCAGGGATATCTTGGAAAGTAACCCAAATAAACTCTTTTGGAACTTCCGTTTCTTGGTTGACTATTTCAGTAATTTTGTCGGCGATTCTTGCTTTACGTTCTTTGGAATGTCCTTCAAAAATTCTAATGTTAATAAACGGCATCTTATTCACCTCCTTTACAAATTATTCAGCGGGAGCACTTGAACTTTGCTTTACAGCTTGAGTTTTATTAAATAGATTAGTTACTTCTACAATTAGGAGCGCAAGGATTAAACCACCTAAGAGTGTAAGAAAAATGCTACCTGGATTTTTACCACCCTGAGAAAACATAGATGCAACAGCACCAAACATCATTGGAACTTTGTTTGCCCAAGTGTTACCAGTAATACAAAGATGTATAGCACACATAATTATCGTTACAACTCCAACAACAAGTAAGAAGGCTACGTTCATACTAAGTCCCCAACCCATAACCAAAGTAATTAATTGTAAATAAATGAAACCCCAAATTATTCCTACAACTAAACTAGTGACATAATGAGGAAATTCTTCACGCTTTGCACCGGCACCAAAGTAAATTGGCAATGCGACGAAAGTCATCCAGATCACTTGTGTAATTGGAGCGTAGGTATACAAAAAAACATACAAACCACATAGAATACCAGCAATAACACTTAATTTGAAAAGATAGCTTTTCAAAAGTGCCCCTCCTTTATTGCCCAGTTACCCTGATACTTCTTAAATAACATTCTCAAGCATTCGAATCATTGCTCTGACAACGAGTATTAGCTCAAGGTACTGGGGCAACATGTTTTTCCAACTTCTAGCCGACACAATTTCTAAGGCTGATCAATACATGTAGGAAGCTGGGAGTTGTTTGGCCTTTTTCAATCAGTCTTAAACTCCCTTTTTTGACTGAACTTTTTCTTTGTGTTAGAATTAATTTGATAATCTTTTGGGATCATAGATTGGCGAGCTTTTCTTTTCTATGATCTTTTTTATAATTTTAATTTAAACAATTTAACGGCTGTTTCTCCTAAAGCTTTACGACGTTGTTCTTCAGTAATGTTTATTACTTTATATTTTGCCATTTCTGCAGAAAGATTATAAGCATCATCTGAACCCATCATAACTCTGTCAGCGCCAACAGTGTCGATAGCCCATTTAATATCCGGGGTCATCACCCAAGATGTTTCAAGATACATGTTATCATACTCCCCGGCGATAATAATCGCCTCAGGCGTCAATACACAAGCCCCTGTATGAGCTACCACAATCGGTAAATCAGGATATTGCTTAGCTCTGGGTATTAAAAGCGCTGGTGATGAAAAGGGCATTCCAAATGCAGCATTATGTACCATGATTGGTACATTTAGTTCTTTTGCTGTCTCAAACAGTACATCTGCATCTTTAGCAGTAGGCATCAAGGCATGCCCGATTGTATGACACTTAATACCTACAAATCCCAGATCTTTAACACATCGAACCAATTCTTTATAAACGGTTTTTTCGTCCTGGTGGGGGTTGATACTAGCTAATCCAAATATTCTTCCAGGATACTTTTCAGCTAACCGAGCAATATCATCGTGAACCTTCGTAGGATCAGGAGCTCCGGGAAATGGTTGCACAATAGAGGCATCAACTCCCTCCCTATTCATTGACGAAATAATTAATTCTTCTGTCATCTCCCACCCAAAAACACGACACGGTCCCAAGTGAACATGGGCATCAATAATTGGCATTTTTTATTCCTCCTTTAATTTTTTAAATATAAACCCAAAAGAAATTAGTCATCACATCCTTTCATATATATCATCACCAAGGGCCTTGAGTGGCAAAAGCTGGTTCGTTCTATTATGCAGAACGCCATTCCCGTTAACAAGGAAAATTTTTATTCCTTGTATCCCAAGGCACTTGAAACTCGTGATGCTGCTTCCATAACATATGGATAGTCCTCAACCAATTTGGCTTTTGTCAAACGAGAAGAAGGTCCGCCAACTGCAATTCCCGCAACAATATTGCCAGTTATATCTCTAACAGGGGCGGCCACACATCTAAAACCTAAACAATACTCTTCATCATCAATTGCATATTGACTCATTCGCACATTATCTATTTGATAAAGCAATTGGTCGAGAGAAGAAATTGAATTCATGGTATTGGACTTAAATACTTTTCCATTATATAACTCTCTTATTTCACTATTAGGTAATCCAGTTAATAATACCTTGCCTAGAGCAGTACAGTGTGCAGGTACTCGAGTACCTGCCTGGATATCCATCCTGAGAATTTGGATGATTTCAGCCGTGTCGATATAAATTGTGTCAGTACAGTCACGGATTGCTAGAATAGTTGTTTCATTGGCTTGACTGCAAAGCATTTTTAGATAAGGCTTTGCGACTTCAATTAAACTAGCTCTTCTGGGGACTTCACTACCTAGTTCAAATAAAGCCCATCCAATTCTGTATTTCCCACTTTCTGGTGTTTGCTGAACAAAACCATATTCTTCGAGAGTTGTTATTAGCCTATGAATTGTACTTTTACCTAAACTAAGTTCTTTACCTAATTCTGTAATACCAACATCTTCACGTTTAGCATGCATTGCTTTTAAAATTTGCAATGCCCTTTCAACAGATTGCACATGATAATTTTTAGATTTCTTTTGATTAATCATTTTTCGCTCACACCTATTTTTTTGTTCTGTATTGTAGAACTTCGTTTCCATTTTATCTCTTTGTTATATATTCGATCTTACTAAGAAAAATCCTCTTTATATTATAAAGTTTTTATAATTTTTTATTCTTTTAATAGTACCCGAGTTTGGCGACATATATTTCCAATCCCTTATAGGGCATGGGTTGCAGCTCTTAGCGCAAAAATTGTAGTCCTAAATAATTAACAATATTTATCCATTCAATCTCCTCATATACCTGTATATATGATATAATATTTGTAGTGTTAACATATTGCGCTTGGAGGCTACAAATGTTTCTAAAGAAAGTTACCATAAAAAAGGAAAGCAAAACCTATAATTACTACAAAATCGTTGCTTCTTATCGAGATAAAGACGGTAAACCCAAGCACCGTCTCATTCAGAACCTTGGGATCTTATCCGACGAGGATGCTTCCAAAATGAAAATGATTCTTCAAGTTCAGCAGAATGCTGATCTCACCCTTGCTAAAAGTTCCGACATCGTAGTCACAAAGCATTGGTTGTTCTTACCCATTATTCTTTTGCATTCCCTGTGGGAGACATTTAACTTACATCGTTTTTTCTCTAATAATTTCCTAGCTGAAGCGATGGTACTCAATCGTTGCATCGACCCACGAAGTAAAATTCACGTCATGGACTGGGCCCAGGATACAGTGTTACCCGCGATACACCATAGTACAACCCAACCATCGAATTATGCGGTTTATCGTGAGTTAGATGACCTGAACAAACGGGAATCTGCTTTACAGGCTCATCTCTACCAGCAACTTCAACAGTTTGATCCTTCGGTCGGTGAAGGTTTTTTCTACGACATTACTTCAACTTATATGGAAGGTAGCAAATGTGTTATTGCTAAACTGGGCTATTCAAGAGATCATCGCCCTGACTTACAACAAATTGTGATCGCCTTAATGGTTACGCCTCAAGGGTCTCCTTTCTATTGGAAAGTGCTTGAAGGGAACACGCAGGACGTTACCACGCTACCTGGAGTGATTAGAGACTTGAAGAAACGATTTGGTTTGACCCGATGTCATCTGGTGTTTGATCGTGGTATGGTGTCCGATGATCATTTGAACCTTCTTGAACAGCAAGAACTTACCTATTTATCCGCGATGGACAAAGATGAAATAGCTTGCCACTCGTTATTCAACGAATTCATGCCAGAGCCGGCTTCAAACGATAATTATGAACAGATACTGGCACTTCATCAATTTCTGCCAACGGATGAGAATCAGTTTTTTTATACACGTGAGGGGCAAATTGATCAACGCCGATTCATTTTCTCATTTGATGTTACTCGATTTTATGAGGATATTGAATCGCGAAAAAAACGAATAGCTCAGGTTATGACTTGGATCACGGAGAAGAATGCCAGTCTGGCGATTGCCAAAAAGTCTCGCAATAAGGAGACAATTGAGCGAGAAGTCAAGACGATGCTTGCTAAACGAAAACTCAAATTGTTACTTCTCGTGACAGTTACGCCTATCCAGTTGACAGTCACTAAAAGCAATGGGACGACACGGATTGTCCAATCGTTTCGATTATCTACTGAGATTGATCAAAACAAGGAATTACAAAAAAAGCGATTGGACGGAATAACTTGTTTTATCACCAACGATTTGACCATATCACAAGGAGAAGTGATTCAAAAGTATCGAGAGAAAAACAAGATTGAAGAAGCTTTTCGGGAGATGAAATCACAACTTGCTTTACGCCCCATCTATTTGACACGGCCAGAACGCGTGAAAGCCCATGTGTCCATATGCATCCTAGCTTACTTACTGATAAACTCAATCGAGATGATGCTCAAGAAAACAGAAATTACACTATCGTCTGAAGCACTATTGAGACAGGTGAGTAGTTGTCAATTAAGTCGGGTTGGCTTAAAAAGCTCTTCCCAACGCTCTTTAACCATTACGGAGACGACAGAACAACAGCAGCAATGGGTCAAGTTGTTTCATTGTGAGAAGATGATTAAACCGAAAGTGATTAACCAATTTAACGAATTTCTTCTGTAAAGGTGTGTTGTAGGGACAAAACTTAAGTTTGCACAAGGTCTAAAGCCTTGCTACATCAGTTACTGGTAAATTATGTCGCCAAACTTGGGATAGTAATTATTTAAATATTATTTATTTATCATTTTTTATATGCTAATTGTTCTAAATTGTTCTATTATACAGAACTTAAAATATTAGTAGATTAAAGTTATTAAATAAGGTTTTATGAAATGGATAAAACATATACCAAGTGTTGTAATAGATCGGCTATGCGTACAAATGTAGATTATATTTCGTAATATATATAGCCACCAATTATTATTAAAATATCCAATGAAAAGGATTTGAGGCAATTCTCGTGCCTACGGACTGTCGAATCCGAGTATAGGTTAATAGGTTAAAAAGTAAAAACCTTTCTCATTAATAACCTGAAAAAGAGAAGGCACCGCAATAAGATGCCTTCTCTTTGTAAAGTCTTACTTTAGGGTCAAGTAATATAACCGCCGGGGTTTATTGATTTCTTGATGTAACAAGCGTGGTACTCCTCCCGGAACGGTGGCTCAACAAATGGTGGCTCTGCCGCACCGAAATATGCAGTAAGGATACGAGTCTAATGATGCAACTTTTAAAATCAATATGTTTTGTTATAACTACACCGCCTGGCAAAGTGGACAAGTTGTTTGCAAGTTGCAGAAATTACAATGGTTTTTACCCTTAAAGTCTGGGAGATCATGACCCACTCCCATCACCATCGCAACTGACTTTCGAGGTATGATAAAATTCGAGTCATTTAGATGAAGGCCGATGCGTTCAGCTCTAAGGAAATGAAAGATAACCTTCATATCTTCCAGCCCTTTCCAATAGGAGTGTCCAGGACCCATAGGAAAAGTTGTTTCCATGCCTTCGCTATGATAGGCCTCTTCCATCCTACTCATAGCCATCGTGCCTGCTTTTGCCACGTATACCGTGGCGCATGCATCTAAGGCAAATGCTTCGGACATTTGTCCTGCCTTTTGATACTTAGTTATACGGTCATCAATCGCAGTTCCAATAGTTGTTGAGATTAAGAGCATCTTTTCTGCTGTTCCAGCTACCGTAGGGAGAAGATTGCTCGAAAACTTAAATCCGTCTTCTAAAAAAAGTTCACCCACACCTGAACCAGTCACGTCAACTTCGGCCCAAATTGCAGTAGAACGCACTAAACTTGCAGCTTCTTCCATAATTTGTTGATGTAATTTCACCGTCCGAGGATTTGGTTTACGACAACTATAATTCGCACCTTCGGCTTTAAACACTTCGTCTAAAGTAATTTCAGGTAATGGGATTTCCCAGATTTCTTGTTCTCTCATATCTTCCTCCCTCATTTATACCTTCTGTTAGGTAATGTCTTTTAATATAACCATGATGAAAGGTTAAGTCTTGATTATCTTGATTAACTACTTTTAGAGTATTACTTAGGTCAGCTTATTGTAATACCAATAGCTACTGCCCTGTGTGAATTCAGGTTAATAATAAATTCACAATTTTTAATTTATATTAACCTACTTGTTTATAAATTTGTCATAACATTTTAACCAAAGTTTTGCAATCATGCGGAAATCGTCAAAAAAATCGAAAACCAACATGACTATCAATTACCATCATTATAGTTGAAGTCATGAAGACCTTTAAGCTTAAAACGCTTTGCCGTCAAGTTCTTTCAAAAAGAGGCGGGCTACAGTACTTCGGAAATTCTCACGCTCATGTTGATGTTACCCCTAATGTTATTGAAAAGTGTCCATGCTTTATACAAAAGCAAATTTCTAAAGGTTATAACGATGAAAAAAGCTGCATTTATCGCCTAAAGAATAATGAATAAATGCCGTGGAGGTCTTTGTTGCTGGTCATGACCCAACAGTTTCAACGATTGGTAAATTCTTCGAACGAAGTCGCTAACAAATCCGCTTTTATCCTTGATGATACCACTCACGTTAAGACAGGGATTTCGGGCTCAATATGTCTTCGATTGAAGTCTTTTTCAAGGAAACGAAGCAGCAGCTGAAATCAGGGACCTGCCAATCGAGAGATTTTGATGCTCAAATTGCTCATATAACAATATGCTATCTACTCTATATCCTTTTTGCCTATTTTCGCCGCGTGAACGCCTATGAATCCCTAAATGGATTATTTGCAGAAATCAAAGACGAACTCATCGAGAAGAATGTAGCGGAACTACTCTGGGTTTTATTTGATGAATTGTGCAAAATTTTAGTAATAAACTAAAAGCTTTGTATGGTTAACCGTTTGACTGAGGAAAGCAACACACGACAAAGGAACAACTCCCATCATAAAATCAAACGTTCTAAATACATACTTTTCATAAAATATTTAGAAAATGTTCCATTTCCCCCGAGTTCGACATGGCTAATCTTACTGTACAAATCTTGTGACATTGCCAACTTTTGCCGATCCATAAGAGCTAAAATCGCGCCCACATGAGCGGCATTGCCTACCGTTTTTATTTTTTCAGGTTTGATATCCGGAACGAGTCCAATGTTTAATATGTTTTGCACCTTAAGATAGGTGGCAAAGGTACCGGATAATGTCACTGAATCGAGATTTGAAAACGTTATCCCTGCAATGTCAATCAAGGTTCTAATTCCAGCGCAAACAGCCCCCTTGGCTAATTGCATTTCACCGATATCCTTTTGACTTAAGGTAACATCATGCCCTTGACTGGTTCCATAAGCTAAAACAAATTCGCGAGTCTTTTTACCAACCCGAATGCGTTTCAGCAGTTCAGGGGCAATATTATGTTCCTTCTTAGGATCAACAATTGTTCCTTGTTTGTTAATAACTCCGGTCCTTCTCATCTCGTCAATAGCCTCAATTAGACCTGAACCGCAAATTCCGATGGGTTCCTTCCCTCCGATCACTTCACAGACTACTCCTTTGTCAGTGAATCTAACCCCTTCAATAGCTCCTTGTTTGGCCCTCATTCCATGAGCAAGATTAGCACCTTCAAAGGCTGGACCAGCTGCAGTAGAACAAGCCATCATTGCATAATCAGTCTTTAAAAATAGTTCACAGTTTGTTCCTAAATCAATTAGCAAATGGTTACCTCGACCTAAAATCTCTGGTGCCCCAACTATAGCTCCCATCGTGTCTCCCCCAACGAAACTGGCTATATTTGGTAAAAACTGTATTCGTGCTCCAGAATTAATTTTCAAACCCAATTCAAGCGCTGAGAATTCAAGCGGTCTGTTGCATACTGAGACAAATGGAGAAACGGATAGATGGGATACATCCAAACCCAGAAAGAGGTGATGCATAGTCGTATTACCTACAACCGTCATTTTGTAGATTTCATTCTGTTGCACATCAGTTTGAGTAGCAATTTTTTCTAGCAAGTGATTAATTGTACTACTTATAGCTACCCGTAAGGCTATGGCATTCTCATGACTTTCCATAGCAAATGAAATTCGGGAAATAACGTCTGCACCATAGGCTGTCTGCTCATTTTCAGTTGAGGCAACTTTTAGGATGTTCCCCTTATTCAAATCGATCAAGGCCACCGCAACACTCGTTGTACCAACATCGACTGCAACACCGAATAACCTATTTGTCGTATCTCCTGCCTCAATCTCCAAAATCTTATTTTCTGAGACCGTAGCAGTTAGAGAGAATTTATCTGCTCGTAAGATGTTTGGTATCTTGCCTAGAATATATAGATTTGCCTCTTCGTAACTCCTACCCGTGGCAGCGTTCAGAGCATCTACTACACGATCACAATCCCCCCGTTCATCCTCTAGTGTAGGTTTACTAGGCTGTATATACACTTTTTCAATCTCTGGATCTAAGGTCGTCGTTTTCATTCTCATTTGAGCGCTCACTTTACGATCATCACTCTCATCAACGTTTAGTTCGATGACCATACCTTCTTCAGGCCGCACACCACAAGCAAGTCGAAATCCCGCCTGTAATTCAACGTTATTGAGATGCTTTATATCGCTATTACTTGGCGGAGAGACATTTCCTATCATCCGCACTTTGCATTTACCACATGTTCCTTTACCATTACAGATATTAGTCACGTGAAGATGATGTCGGATCAGCGTTTCCATTAAGGTTTCCTGATCATTAGAAATTAAGATACGATTTGGGAGTATTTTAATTTGCATAAAATTAACCGCCTACCAACATTTCTATTGTAATCGTCCGTTTCGGTTCGACATTAACTGTGTCTCGAAAAGTGATATAGTGTATGAATTGTTTTGATCTTACTCTTTTCTTCCTCAGCCCCTATGACATCCAACGTAAAAACTTCAAGAGAATCAACAATTACACCCATCATAAATGATCATTGTGAGTCCTACACTTTTATCTTTTAATTGCTTTTTGAATTCAATCTTAAAATGAGTATCTCCCTCTCAACTAGAGGAGGGGATGTTCTAAAACATATTATTAGTGGTTTAGAACTCAAATTGTTTGTTACGATATGCCTTAAGATATTTTGCACAATAGTTATCTCGGCCAGCCAGTGTCTCAGCCGAAATCAAACTTGCCATCATCATTTTGTCCAATGGGTTAATAATCAGACCATCTAACCCTTTACCGATGGCCATAATAGCAAAGGTATGATTCAGGAATTTTCTCTCCGGAAGGCCATAAGATATATTAGACAGCCCGCACATCGTATGGACCCCTTTAAATTGAGTCATAATTGCTTCAATGGAGTTAATAAATTCTACTGCAAACGTGCTATTCGTAGAAATTGGTTGTACCAACGGATCTACATAAATGTGATCCAACTGTACATTATTTTGGACGAGCCCATTGATGAGTTTATCAGCAATTTTAAACCGTTCATCCATTGTTTGAGGCATTCCTTCGTCACTCATGCAAAGTGCCACAACTTTCAAATCTGTACCTGCAAGCACAGGAATCAGCATATCATAGCGCTCTTTTTCTAGGGAGATAGAATTTATAATTGGAACACCTTTGTGCACGGACAACGCTTTTTCAATTGCCTTTGGATTAGGGCTGTCTATACAGCAAGGGCAATCGACTACCTCTTGAACAATTTTGACTAACCATTTCAAATATTCAGGCTCTTTCTCGACAAAGATACCAGCGTTAACATCAATATAATTCGCCCCGGCTTCGAACTGGTCTTTGGCCACCTTTTGAATATAATCGACATCTTGAGCTTTGATCGCTTCTCCAATTGCCTTACGGCTTGCGTTAATTAATTCCCCTACAATAATCATACTTATTCCCTCCAATTTTTTAAATAAGCTACGTTGAAGACACTAAGGATAATATCCACCTGGATCATCGCAACGTTACGCGCCATAAATTTTGCTCACTAAGAGAGCGTAAAAAGGTCATAAAGCCTAACTGCAGGACTTTATAGTAAACCGTTTCAAAAGAATCAGGGAAGCTAGCTAAGTTTCTTGTTGAAGAAGCTACCTGCGCTACTACCATTGCCTCTGCTTCCATGAAGAAGCTTGCCACCTAGTAAATGCTGTTTGCTGCTTGAAATTTTGACTGGTTCATCTCCTTGAGAAGATTGTTGGTCTTAGTATATCCGTAGCTGTCCATCTCATAAAGTAGATCATCAAGACCAAGTTTTGTAATACCACAACTTCAAAATTTGCAGTTCCCACTCAACAGATTGCTCAGAATCCTTAGTTTCTTTTGATCAACATCATTTCGGCTTACTATTTGTTCTGCATATCAGAACTATGTTCCATTAAAGTTTTATTCGACACCCTATGAAAAAATCCTTCTTTTATAAATTTTTAAGATAATTATTTGGTTCCATTTTTGTTTTCCCATGCACATATTAAGTAAACATCGTTCCAGCCGGATGAGGGGGCTTCAGCTCACGTATCTGTGGCTTGCAGAGCATATTATTCACTCTTAATTTCGTATCTTCATGGGCGGGAGTGTCTCCAGGAAACAACGAGAGTGCCGGTAAAAAAAGGGGTCTGGCAGTGCGGATGTGCAAGGTCGTAAAATATAGTGGGTGGGAATCCCATCGGGTAAGGTAGACCAACCGCCCGTAATTAGCCTTGGAGGAAGTGGGGTAACTCACTTCTTTAAGCGTAGGCAAACGAGGTAGTAGGCTGAAAGCCGAAAGGTTGAAGTGATTGAGCTCCGAAATACCGAAAACGGGAAGGCTGATGTAGTTGTCAGACCAGAAAGCAATACTGCGGTTAACGTTATGGTAAGAAGACCGCAGCTTCCCCGGGGTCGTAGAACTCAGCATGCTATACATTGATATTTTACGGTAACACATGAGATCCTAGTTGCTCCTCAGAGTCTATCTGGGGTACGCGTAACAAGCGATAATAAAGTGAGGAAGCGGATGGCTCTAGGAAGTCGGATTATAGAATAGTACCTATGAAGCGGGGTAATTCCTGTGGAGGGAAGGCTATAACATACTATAGCCCTTGAAACTGAAACATTACCTGCACAAGAGGTGGATAAGTAGTGGAAACGAAACTGACAAGGATAGCACAAATAGCTAAAGAAAAGCCAAAAGAGAAAATCACATCACTTGCGGGACTCCTTAACAAAGAAAGCCTCACTGAAGCACATGATGGAATGAGCAAGAAGAAAGCTTCGGGAGTAGACCAGGTGACAAAAGAGGAATATGGTAGAAAGCTTGATGAAAATCTCGATGGTCTGCTTGATCGTATGAAACGTCAGGCCTACAAGCCACAACCAGTGAAGAGAGTATACATACCTAAAGTCGGTTCCACTAAAATGAGACCGCTAGGTATACTAGCCTATGAAGATAAGCTGGTGCAGAAAACGCTGGGTGATATTCTAAACGCTGTGTTTGACGGAGATTTCCTCGATTGCTCATTTGGGTTCAGACCAAACAGAAGCTGTCACGATGCACTAAAAGCAGTTAACAAAATTATTGGTGATAAGAAGATAAACTATGTAGTAGACGCTGATATTAAGGGCTTCTTTGACAACATGGACCACAACTGGATATTGAAGTTCATAGATCATAGAATAGCGGATGTCAATATTCATAGACTGGTATCCAGGTTTCTTAAGTCTGGAATTCTAGAGAAGGGGGAATACAAAGACACCGTAGTTGGCGCACCTCAGGGTGGTAATATTTCGCCAATAATTGGGAATTTGTATCTTCACCATGCTCTGGACTTGTGGTTTGAGAAGGTCATTAGAAAGAATTGTAGAGGCGATGCCTACATGGTTAGATATGCAGACGATAGTGTCTTCTGTTTTCAATATGAGGATGAAGCATATCGCTTCTATCATGAACTTAAAGTGAGACTCGCCAAATTCAATCTTGAAATTCAAGAAGCAAAGACGAAGATTATGAAATTCGGAAGATTTGCCGTAGATGATTGCAAGAAAGCCGGCATAAAGAAGCCGGAAACATTTGATTTTCTTGGATTCACACACTACTGTAGCAAAGGTAAAAACGGATGCTTCAGAGTTAAGAGGAAAACCAGCAAGAAGAAGTATAACGCTAGCTTAAAGAAAGTTAAAGCGTGGTTGTGGGATAACCTCACAACGCCAGCTCGGGATGTGATGAAGAAATTGGCGGTCAAGATGAATGGGTATTACAGATACTATGGCATAACTGACAATACTACGATGATTCGTAGATTTGGAGATGAGGTCAGAAGCATGCTCTACAAAATGTTCAATAGAAGAAGCCAAAAGAAGAGCATGACGTGGAATAAGTATGCACTTTTCCTCAAGAGATTTCCTCTAGCCAAAGCTAGGATACATGTCAGCATCTTTGACCTAAACAAACCCTTTAGTTATATGATGTAAATGATAGTATGAGGAGCCGTGTGCGTTAATTGCGCAAGCACGGTTCTGGGAGGGTTTGGCACTGTAAAGTGCCATTCTACTCGACCAACTTCCGGTAACAAAGCGTTAAAAGCCGTTTTATGCGAATGCGGATGGTCGGCATCGAGAACTAAGAATACACGTATTATAATAGGGTAGGTAAAATTTTAGTAGAAAGAGGTTTTGAAAAATGCCGAACAAATCTTCAGACAAAGGCTCTATGAAAGCTTCAGAAGCTACAAAGATGGAAGCAGCCAAGGAATTAGGATTAGATGATGAATTACAAGAGGGTGGATGGGAAAACCTGAGCCAAAAAGAACTAGGTCAAGTTGGAGCCCAAACTAAAAAATTGCTACACGATGGCAAATAATATTATAAATTAGAACACAGATAGAGCTTAAATCTCTATCTGGCTATCAGTAGCCACCCCGCATTAAATTAGACACACAAGGAACTATTCAATCTCCATAACTGGTTGCTATATCCCCCACGGTTTCGTGCTATCGTAATTATCCAATAGGCAAGTTATCTGCTTTCCGACGCTCAAGTTCTCAATTAGAGCTTGAGCTTTTTCACGCCTAACTTCGTATAATTTGCTATGGATAATCCTGCTAATAAAAGTCAACCATAAATTTCAGGAAATATCAATATAAATATAAGTATAGCAAAGCTGACCAGATATTAAAAAGCAACTGGCCGGTTTGAACAATGAGTCATTAGGCTGCAGCATAAACCTCTTTCACTCTAGCATAGTAGATACGTAGAAACTTGTTTAACGCAGCGATTTTGGCGACTTTTTTTGGTTTCCCTTCAGCTTCTTTCTTAAGCATATAGGGTATTTTTGCCCATCCCCCCCGAAAGGTAAATTAGTGTTATTTTAACTGATTATACACCCATGGTTAGCTCTGGCGGGATGGTAATGGGACAGAAACGGCAATATGATTACCATATAGCCCCAAATAATTTCCCTTTTGGGGATTACAGAGCATGAAATTATAGCAAAATCGAGTTCATCGGCTATGCTGACAGGCTCTTTAGTATGTCGCATTGCTTATTTTACCTTTTCGCGGCGTTGGGCAAAAATACCCAGGATTAATGTGCTCTCCACCTTCCCTAATAAGTTTATAAAGCCTTTTCTAATTTTCTAGTTTTCTAGATTTATTATTTTAAATGTTTGTTGCAATACTCATGAAGGGCTTCATCTACAATTTCATTGTACGTCATATTGTCACTTAGCGCTTTCACCATGTTTAATTTTCGATTAACTTCCTTTGTGAGTACAATCCCCTTGCTCACGGTAAACTCTTCTCCATTTTTGCTTGAAAAGCGTTTTGGTTTTCTGCAATCTTTTGAGTTTTCGTAAAAATCTAGATTTCTAGAATTATCGATTTTTTGTTCAGTCTGTGGTTTTTCTTTTGGCTGAAGCTTAGTAGTCTTCTCAAGACTCGACCAAATGCCCCCTGATCCAGTTGCTGTGGTCTTATTATTTTTCGCCATCTGTTAATACTTCCTTTGCAAGATTCATGTAGTCTTCGCTTGCTTTAGAATTCTCATTATAGAACGGAACCGGCATCATATTTTCTTGTGCGTACTCAACCTGACTATCAATGCGAATGATTGCATCAAAGATTTTGTAATCAAGAATTTTACTAGGAAGTCCCGCGTTCAAATCTTTTTTTCTTGCATCATACTTTGTTACGAGAATTCCCATGATCCCCAACTCAGAATTCAGATTATCCTGGACGCGATTTACTGTCGTCAATAAATGCTTAATCGCTTTCGAACTGAAAAAGCCAGGGGTCAACGGCACAATGAGTTTATCCGAGGCCACAAGTGCATTTAGCGACAGCAACCCTAGTGATGGGGGGCAATCGATCAGGATATAATCATAATCGTCTTGTACGAACTTTAAGACTTTAGCCAGTAGCCTTTCACGATTCATGGCATTCGCAAGCACGATCTCCGCATCAGATAGAAATATGTCCGAGGGGATCAAGTGTAAATTATCATATTGTGTTTCCATGATAATTCCTTCAACGAAATTTTTATGTAGTCGCTGCTCCTTTAGTAATCGATAGATCGTACTATCTTCCTCTAACGATTCATCGTCTACCCCGAGTCCCAAGGTTGAGTTTGCTTGCGGGTCCATGTCTACTACGAGCACTTTTTTTCCGAACTTAGTCAAGGCAGCTGCCAACGAGGTGACAGTCGTACTTTTTGCTACCCCACCTTTTTGATTGAAGACTGAAATTATCATTACGTTACTTCCTTTCGTGCTTAAACTACGTTTTTCTAGAAATATAGAAATAAATATTTACTTATTTATAAGTAATTATAGATATATGCTTGATTTCCTGCTTTTATAAAATATGTTCCGAAAAGGTGGCTAACGAAACACCCCGGTATGAACCGGGGTGTGGGTTCCATTGTAAAAAGAACAAATTAAATAGCATCAAGTATAGACTTGGCCCATGAACCGCTTTTAGTAACCGCCATTACAAGCACCAGTGCGACTAGAAGCTCCTGCCGCCTGTTTGAAAGTGTACATCTTGCACCTTTCTTCCCTCGCTTAGTTCAGATCATATCCATGTGTTATTCAAGGCACAAGCGTTTGTTCTGATTTTGAATTTTCAAAAGCTATCCCATCAATACATTTATCATAAACAAAGCGTTTAATATCATCAGCCTTGTTACTCTCATAAAAATCAACAAGTAATGTTTTAAATTCTACATGATGCTCAATGGGAACAGATATAATACCCACGCCATTGGCAATCATTACTTGATTTCCTGCAAGCATACTCGTTCTTTTGTTTCCATCAAGGAACATCTGCCTTCGCATAACGTGAAGCATTAAGGTAATGGCTCTTTCTGTCGGGCTTTCTATTTTTTGTATATCTGCAAGCTCCTCTTTGATTTTGGATTCGATTGGCATTTCAGGCTTCCACGTTGTACCACCTATCGAAACAGGAATATTTCTTATAAAACCCGCTCTTTCAATTAAATTACCACCGCCTACATACTGATTGATTTTGCAAATAAACGGATAGTCCATGGGGTAATCAATATTCTCCAACACAAACCGCCAGGCATGTTTAAGGTTATTGATTGCAATAATATCATCAACTTTCAAATTAGGAACATTTATTCCATTATAGATCGCGTCTGTATCGGGGAAAGTTACGCTTATGCCCTCTAAACGCGCACTCTTCCAAATATAATCAACTATATTACGTTTAGCAACAAAAATATTTTCTTTCACAGTCATACTATATTTCGCTTCCATACCGCCACTCTCCTTACTTTTTCCTTTCTTCGATTCCTTCAGTTTATCACAATGTTCCGAAGTTCTTCGTGAAACCTCCAAGGCATACGCCATTGTCTTTTTATCATCATACGGGCCATTACTCATTGATTCAACTGCCTTTCGAACTTTGCCAAGAAAGTCCTTCATACAATCAATTCCTTCACTTTGGGCCAAATACACACTGAGCCTTCAGCCGTGTCCTGGTCGATCACCCAAGACACTTCCACATCCATCATTTTACCGGCATATTTTCCGGGTTTTCGTTCCTGAACCACAAAGACTTGGGCTTCATCCGGATACTGCCCAAGCAGATCGCGCAGCTCCTTAACTGTCATTTATCCTGCCTCCTTCGGTTGATCGTGCGCTCCACCAAACAGGCCTTCCTCGATTTTTAGAAGCGTGTCGCATACAAATTTAATATTATTGCGGTTCCCACTGAGTAGCATCCGCAACACCTGGGCGCGATTCGTGTCTAGTTTCGAACAAAGAAAATCCAGTTTTTCAATGCTCTTTTCGTCAAGGTTGACAGTGATTTGTTTTTTCTCGGCCATTACGCGCAGCTCCTTTTAAATTTTCATCACACATTAATATTAAATTAGTATTAATGTGTGATGACTTTCTTATGTTCAATGCTTGTTTAATACCACGTTTTAGGGTCAATAACGTGCAGCCATTCCTCGCGCTCGTTATGTTCGTACTCGAATCTTAGGTAGGTTTTAGCTTTGCCCTGGATCATTTCAAGGTGTATATAGTCATCGTCCTTCCAGGATCGATGAACAGTCTTTAATCCATTTTTGTCGATGGCCATGACGAGTCCACCGGCACGGTGAGATAATCTTCACCTGGATTTTTTACGGCATAGTCAAAGTCCTCAACAAAATAAATTCCTTTGGGGATCAAGGCCATTCCCGAATCTAACCCAAGACCATTGAAGAGATTAACGATGAACTTTTCATAGAGAAGTTTGTTCAGATCGTCAAGCCTGGTATATCCATCCACTTCCTTAAAATCTAGCCCATGAGTCTTCAGCAGATCGTCCGCAGTCTTTAGCTTGTAATCCTTTAGGCCATTGACCTCGTATAGCTTTTCAAGTTGGAACCTATTCATTTAGCTGACCTCCTTGAATCTTTTCTACTCTTTATCTAATGTTATTATACTATCACCTTAATATTAAGTCAATAGTATTAAAAAGTTAAATTAAACTGTTACAAAAGAATGATAATGTGCAAACGTTTGCACATTATCATTATCAAGCAATCGGCTTGTGCCGAATTCGGCACAAGCTTAAATCGGCAGGACAAGGGATGTTGTTGCCGAGAAATCTGGATTCGATGGCCATTTCTGTACGCCTATCCGTCCCACAAGGTACAACCATTTGGTACACTTATGGCCCTTTCCAGAATGTAGTCATATCAACGTTTTTAACATGCCCAACGTGGCCTATATGGTCTAAAAATAAATTATAGAACGTATTATAAATTACATTGACCTTATGGCACGCTTATAGTATAATTAATATAACATCAAGGAACGGCAAAACAACAGTCGTGGCAGATCCAGTGGCCTTAATAGTGGAAAATAAAAAGGAAGTGGTGATCACTTTGAATAAAGAGACTGTTAGACAAATTTGGGTTTGTCCCAGATAATTGTCCATTTGTTGATTGTGGATCGCCAGTGTGTTTAAGTGGTCTAGGATAGAAGTATTCCTATAGCGAGGAGTAAGAAATAATGAATAAAGTTTACGGCTACGCAAGGGTAAGTACAAAGGAACAAAATTTGGACCGGCAGTTGGTGGAATTAGAAAAGTATGTCGCCACCGAACGGGACATTATCACGGATAAAGCCAGTGGTAAAGATTTCAACAGGGCTGGTTATATGTCATTAAGAGACTCTTTTCTACGAGCCGGTGATACACTTGTCGTGAAGGAATTGGATCGGTTAGGCAGAGATATGAACATGATTAAGGAAGAATGGAACACGTTGCTTAATATGGGCGTTGATATTATTGTTATTGATACACCGATCCTGAATACAAAAGGCAAGGATTCCTTGGAAAAAAATCTAATCAGTAACATAGTATTTGAACTACTCTCCTACATGGCACAAAAGGAACGGGACAAAATCAGATCACGGCAAGCAGAAGGTATATCAGCATTGAAGTTGAGGAACGGTGGCAAGGGGATCGGAAGGCCGGTCACGATTGTAATTGATGATAAGTTCTTGGACGTTTATAAACGATGGAAAGCAAATGAGATTACTGGCGTTAAAGCGACGGATCTGCTTGGGTTAACTAAGTCTACGTTCTATAGGAAGGTAAGAGAATATGAAAGGGCCATTCTGAGCTCGGTAAATTAAGAGTGGCCTATCCGAAATTTAAAGTTTCGACAATGGTGAAACATTACTGTTAAATGCGAAAGATGTTTCAAGGTAACTCATAGTTATATGTTAAGATATGTATAAAATATCATGGGTGAAAAAGGAGTTGATTATCTTTGCCCGTTTATCGTTTTCCAGTAAAAAAGAAAAGAGTAAATAGGTCGGACCAGGAAACAGTCGACATTTTAGTAGAAAAAGCTTCGCGTCTGATTAATGAATATGATCCAAAGAAAGATTATTTCATAAAAGAGTTCAAGCGAAAGTTAAGAGATATTTGGAAGTTTTAGGGTAGCCAAAGGAGGTTAAGGGGGGATGCGGTTTTATGGAGAAAGAAACATGCGATTATACCCCACAATTCCTTGAACTTAGAAAAATAATTAATGAGGTAGATCCTATGGAACTCATTTGTAGTGGTTGCCCAGTTGATGAGTACGACCCTGAAGTGCAAGATATTCTGGAGTTGATTTCTACTCTGAAATCGTCATACAAATTAGCTGAAATGATACAAAACATCTTTATAAGGTGGTTTAACGAGGATATCGTTGGTCCCTATGCGAACTATTTAGAAATAGCTGAATTGATCCAGAAAGGTCTTTTATTTCATACGGTAAAGTGTGGAAAAAAAGTGGATGCGGAGATGGAAACAAAGATTCTTCAGGTGATAGAAGGTATAAATCAATAATGAGCAGTTATTAGATGGGTTAGAGAACGTCCATAACAATAAGGTAAAGGAAATTACTGATTATGTTGAAAATGTGGTTTCTAAAGACGAAATTTTGTTTTTTTGAAATTAAAGGACCTTCGTGTAAAGTCGTTGGTGCCATTTTATCTAAAAAAAACTCTGAGAGGATGTTGCGAATATGGTAAAGAAAGAACAAGAGTATAAACTTACCGCCGATAAAAAACGCATGAAAAGGATAACACAAGTTAAATTCCGTACTGATTATGAAAAAAAAGTAATATTGATGGCGAGACTAGCGAGGACAGTATTTCCTAAATAATTTTTGAGATATGCCTCGAAAAAGGATTTTTTTTTATTAGCTTTTAAACGAAAGATTAAAAATATTTGGAGAGAAGAGGAGAGACAGGATATGTGGCGACCTTGGGATATCGCGCATCGCAGCTTGTCCGCCACACAGGGGATCAAAATTTGACCCCCTGTGGATAAGTAGGAAAATGGGTTTGCTTCATACAAGAGAAGCGGTGAACTCTGTCCACAACCCAAGTACATAAACGAGAAAGCCCTGAAACGGACACCCCAATAAAGCGACGTAAATGCGAGAAAAACGGATTTCGATGATCAAACTAGAAACACACTTAACGGGGACTAAAATTAGAAAATGAAAACAGCCAAATCGTCGCTCAAGGTCAAATTTGGCTGTTTTTGAGGAAATGGTAGTTTCGCAACTGTCCGTAATAATCCTTATAGGACCCAAAGAGCATATTAGGTGCTACTGAGGCTGGGAAAAGTAAGAACTTAATTACCTATATTATCGTTTTTAAGATCTAATATATATTGTTTTCCCCAATTGTCCATGACCTCCATAACACCTATAAAATCAATTCCTTTTTGGGTCAAGCTATACTCAACTTTTGGAGGAATTACGTTATATGCTTTCCGATTCAAAAGGCCGTCATATTCAAGTTCTTTTAACTGATGGGTTAGATAACTTTGATTTATCCGCGGTATATTCCTTTGTAATTCTGAAAATCTTTTTTCGCCATCTCTAAGAAGCCATATAATAACAAGCTTCCATTTTCCTCTAATTATCTTCTGCGTAACGCATACAGAACACATTTGAATTTTCATTTCTTCCGGTTGTGAACACATTGAACATTCATCGAATATAGCTTGTTTTTTAGGCATATTTTCGTCCTCCAGGTACTTTTTTAGTACTATGTTATTAAAAAAAGGGTACTTGTTAATCATACCATACTTGATATGATAGTACTATAAATCCTCCATAAGGACCTCTATCAGTGAATTGTGTAATATGTGCAAAAAAAATTAAGGAGTGAATTTTCATGGTTATAACTAAAAAAATTAAAGAAGTTATCTCAAAGGCTCCATTTATTCCAATTACCACTGTTTCTTTGAATGGAGAACCGCACATGATCGTGGTTGGAAAAGTAGTGGAAGTCAGAGACGAGGACATCCTGGCCTTTGGTATCTACAAGATGGAGGTTACACAGCAGAACATTAAGGACAACGGAAAGATGCAGGTTGTAATAGCAACGATGGAAGGTGGACCAAAAGGCTTCAGGCTTGAGGGCAAAGCTTGCATAGAAGAGAAACTAGTATTGTTTAAGGCAGAAAAAGCAGAAGAGCTGCTGTAGAATTTCCTTAAATGCACAATAATCTCGCTCATAACAGACGATTTCGAGGAACAATTAAATCCCAAATTACTTGAGCGTTAAGAGGTGGAAGTAGGCAACTCCCAGTTGCCAGTGACTTTCTCATCAACAGTCTCAACAGATTTGCTGCGACGATTCAAGCGGAAAACTAAGCCACGCGCGGGATTTGACTCAAATGTACAAGGAGGTGGTAAGATTGGAAAAGGTGTTTGTTGGTTGTTCAATGCTTGAGAATGAAATTAAATAAGTAATGCAAGAATTGGGCTTGCAAAACAAGGCAGTTTTCATAGACGCTGCGTTGCATGTTAATTTAGACCGATTAGAAGAGGCCGTTCGTGGAAAACTCGATGAAACCAGTCATATAGGGAAGCCAATTATCTTAGTAGGAAATAAATGTCACCCTGATATGGATATAATCACGAAAAAATATGACGGTCAAATTGTCCCAAGGAGTAATTGTTTAGAGTTACTTCTTGGAGACAAGATGAAAGAATTAGATAAGGAAGCCAAGATATTCTATATCACTAGCGGGTGGTTAGAAAAATGGAAAGAAATTTTTATTACTGGGCTTGGTTGGGACGAGATTGATGGTAAGCAAAACTTCGGTTTCTATGACAAAATACTTTTGCTCGACCTGGGGACACCCATTGACGACATGGACATGCTAGAATTTTTTGAGTTCACTCAAGTACCAATCGAAACATACCCTATTTCCTCAGATAACCTAAGGAAAGAACTTACCGACTTACTCGGCCTTGTAGAATAACTCAAGTATACGATTAAGGAGGTGAAGAAAATGTTTGACGCTACAAAAAAAGATACTGCACTTGCTGCACTGGGAGCACTCTGTCTTAAATGTGGAGATAAACATTCTGATGAATGTATGCTAGCTAAAGCAGTTGCTGCCGCAAAAGCAATCCCAACATCTTAATTTAAAAATACTCTCTTTTTAATTAGAGGTTCATAACCAGTTAAAGCTGGATATGAACCTCTAATTAGCGTCAACTGAAAAAACTTAGTATTACCACCTATTACTGGGTGGAACATGCTTGAGACCTGTCGTTCCTCCTCCTCGTCTCATCATCTTAGTAAATAGCAATTCGTCTCACAGTGTAATGAACCATCTTGTTTACGTAATGTTTAGATTTGTGGGGTGAGTAGATACAGAAAAAGCCATTGATTAAATCAATAGCTTAGAGGAACGTGGGGTTCTGTACACATATCGTCCAAAAGTTCAATAGAGGAGTCAGTGCAAAAAATCCTAATGCCGAATGTAACACAATACATTTGTGACAGATTCGATAAAAGACCGTAATCCCGCATATATCAAGGGGTTGCGGACCTTTCCTAATCAATGTGTCAATACTCATTACCTTTTAATATGTCATACTATGATAGTAATATTTAACATGACATATTAAAAGGTAGGAAGGATCATGGGAGTTTGGGTGTTTCTGTCCATCCCCCCGAAAAGGCGGAATAAGAGAATTTGACCGTGCAATTGGAGTGTATTTCTAAATAACTGCATCCATTTTAACTTTTAAAACATCTAGAAAATATTTGAAGTATGTCAAAAATAAGCAAGTTATATTTGTGACACACAAAAACATGGATTAAGCACTATTTCAGAAAGTAGGCTTTTTGAAATAAACCCTTACTTGCACAGTGGATATAATTCAAGTCTCAACACCTTGATTTAAGCCAAATTGGTCTCTATAACGAAGAAGTTTTGGGTTTTTAAAAGCTAAATTCACTACTTTCTCTACCTTTTCGAGCCGTCGGTGTCAACTCCGTTTTTTCATCCCATGGTGTTTTACGTCGTGATTTACCATGACTTTTACCAGCCAAGTTATTATCCTCCATCGTAATAGAATGTTTATATTACAGAGGACATAACTCCACTGTGCAAGTAAGGGTTTATTTTGAAATAGCCTTAATCCCCTTTTTTGAGGGGATGGACAAAAACACCCAATTAACAAATTAACTTGCTTAGACAAAGCCATTAAATCATAAAAAACATCATTGGGAAGATCAAGCTTAACCGTATGTTGAGAACGAAAAAAAATAACATGCGGCCGTGCCTTCATTTAAACACTCTCCCAAGAACGAACAATCACAATCTGGTTCCGATCGGGGAACTTATTTTTAAGGAGCTCCACAATACCTTCATCAGCTAACGCAACCTCTAAAAGATCACATAAAGTTTCATTCAGAGAATGACCAGACTCCAATCCCTGACAATTCAAGTTCAAATCAGTAATCTTACTCCACAAAGGCAACATCATACGCAAAGGATACTGATGCTTTTTATCAGACCGAGAATTTCTAATCATTACAGACAAAGAAGAACCCTTCTCTTCCTTCAAAGAAGCCGGTTTAACTAAAGAATTCTCACTAGAAACAACTCGATCAGGGTCTACCTGGCGAAGCTGACCCAACGTCCGAAACCTTTTCACAACAACCGACACATTAAAGCCCCCTTAAACGAAATCATGATATCACTTTAAATAACTATGTCCCAAGATTGACAAACATGATTCAAAAAGGATAATGAGGGCAAACTATGAATAAAAACAAGGATGGATAATCATGAACGCCAAAACAAAGCAAAAAATAGAAAAGCGTTTGAACAAACTACCCGAACCAACATCAGAACAATTATATAAACTTGAAATCAAAATAGCTCCAAAGTAACGAAAGGGAAGACAAATAGAGACCAGGACTTCTCTATTTGATAGTTCAATCCCAAATACTAACCCTTCGGTGCTGTCTTCGTTCGCTTCGCGAACTCAGCCAGACTCTGTTTATCAAATAACGAAGATTGTATAAGTGAAGAAGACATAATTAACCGCCTCTATCGATGCCATCGACATCAAGATTGGATCTGTGCTCACAAACAGGGCTCTTTTTAACTGCATCCCAAACACGACTAAACCCTTTACGAGAGAAAGCACGTCCTCCCTTTAGGGGTGATATGGCGGTATGCCCTTTTAAATCCCCTGAAATATTCAAACCTTCCGCACCGGCAGCTGCCTCTAAATAAGAATCTGTTCGAATTGATTCTAAATATTCTGACGATAGACTATAGGTTGATTGAGCAAAGCGACCATGGCCAGTATTGGCCTCTATTACGCCCTCTTCTCTTAATTGCGCTAAGATAAGCTTTAGCGATCGGTAAGACAAACCTAGGCGGGTTGCCCAAGCCTTCTGTGACTCTGTAATAACGCCGCACGCCAGAAGATCAGCTATAACATCCTCTCGCACCTCAAATAAATGGTCCCGGCTTCTCCGTTCACGTATTTTAGGCAAGTGATAAAAGCCTTTAATGCGTGCAGAAAGGCCTGTCAGAGCTTCTATGACATAAGGAGAAGCATGATGTTCTCCTGTTAAGACTGATCTAACTATTTTATCAACCTGGAGATCCGGTAACGGAACTTCAAGAGCATCGTTCCAATTAGCTAATTTTGTTTTGATTTCCCCCGTGGGAATACCGGCATCCCATAAGCACAAACCAAGTCCATAACACCATTCATCACGGTTTCCTTTAAAATCATTTGTTCGGTTCGGAGCTGAGGCCAACGATTCTTGGATGCGTTGGCCTGCAGGCGTGCTGAGAATCGTACCAATATAAATAACCTTACGCAACCGGTCCTCAGGCTTCTTAAGTGGTTTATGGGCTTCATACCACGTTTCAAGTTCCTTCCAAGCAGTATGTTCAAAGCAGTCCTGGTAAACTACATTTTGGGCGGTTGGCCGACGAACCCAACGTTCGGCACCACAAGCATGAATATCAGCTCCCAGAGATTTGGCCATTAACTTATGTATACGATAGATCCTATCTTTTAAAAGTTCATTCTTACAACGTAAGGGTTCCTGAAACAGATTAAACGCCTGATAATGGCCTTTTGTTGCGGTAGCTACAATTAGCTCAGGTAATGGTAACCTAGCCTTGTGGTAAAGATCCATTATATCTTCAACGGTGGTATCTCCCGGAGTATCAAAATCGATTGCGAAACCCAAGACATGACGGATATATTTGCGCTTTCTCTGACGACCAAAAAAAGTGGCCAAGGTTATGTAAGTATCATCTTTGCTTAGTAGATCCGGAAGAGTCCAATTAATTATGGCACTGTTCTTTTCATCGGCGGTAAAAACAAACCCTAGATCTTTATGTAAACCCTTAATTTCACATGAACTCGATTCTGGTAAAACAGAGCCGAAAATAGCTGCTAACATTGTAGGCCACTCCTTTCTAGCAAAAATAAATAAGGATTCGAACGCAAAATACGTTCGAATCCTTAAACTTCCAGAAAAAAATAGCTTTTTAATAATAAAAGTAAGTCCTCTAAGACTTGTCAAAAATATATACCTAATGGTATAATTAAGACATGTCTGAGAGATTACTCAGCTAATTTTCTCCGCAAGCCGGTTCAAAGCTATTGCGGATGTCCTTCGAAGAAAAGTCCTTTTGCAGAGGGCTTTTCTTCTTTTTATTTTACTTTAATAATTATAATTTTAAAATCAAAAACTTGGCTCTTGCCAAACCTTGTTACAGGCTCAGGATGCTTCATTAGAGCAGCTTGGGCTTCTTTCTTTTATGTACGGGACTTATTAACTCGCAACATAAAAAGGTAAATCGCGTTAAAATCAGTTTATATTTACCAATTTAATAATATTTTTGGATGGATTAGCTATAGATTACCATTATTCTGTTTTCTTCGTCAAATAATTGTTATACGGTTATACCGTGTAACAGTACAACGGTTGTTTGGTACAACGAGACAACCGTTGTCTTGTTGTACCGTTGTACTGTACAACGGTACAACAAGAATAATTCAATCAGTTACTTTTTGTAGCTAGTATACTACATATTGCAAATGTAGTAAATGAGATATATACTGATAAATGTAGTATACGTACTGATTCATCTATTTTTAGGAGGTGTAGGAATTGGAGAAAAAGGTTAGTCCATTAGATCTTGAAGATGTGATGAAAATTAGTGAAATTGCAAAAAAGGTTATGGTGAATGGAAATACTGTAACTCGTTGGTGTAATAAGGGGTATTTTCCAAATGCCTTTAGGGTAGGTAGTTCATGGCGCATCCCTCGGAGTGATGTAGAAAATTATATCCTTCAGCTCACCGAAAAGGAAAAGAAGGAGGCAAAATAATGGCCGGTTTGAATATCCTTAAAAGTTTGGCTAAGAAAGAGCGTAAGTCTTTTAAACTCAAACCAAAATGCCGAGTCATTGCTCCTCTATCACAAAAAGGTGGTGCCACAAAATCCACAAGTTGTGTTAACATAGCTTCAGTTTTATGTGAAATGGGTTATAGAGTCTTAGTTATTGATCTGGATCAACAAGGTCACTCTACTATGGGTTTAGGTGGAGATAATCTCGATTGGGAATATACGATGGCCAATGTCCTTGATTATGAAAAAATCGTGGAAGACTTTGATCCAGTACCTATTGAAAAGGCACTTGTCAAAACTATTTTTGATTCTAAGACAGGCGGTAGCCTTTGGCTTATTGCTGCCAACATTACTAATGAAGAATTTAGTGCTGCTCATTATAATGATCCCAATAAAAAGTTGCTACTTAGTGAAGAATTAAACAAGATTAAAGACAAGTTTGACTTCATGATTATAGACTCTCCTCCCGGACTAGATTTCTGGAACTGGTCGGCAATATTCGCTCTTGATTACATAATTGTGCCTTTAGAACCCGGTCACGGAGAAATGAGAAGTTACAATGACTTTATGGAAACACTTGTTCAGATTAAGGAAGTAAATCCGAAACTAAAACATCTGGGGACTTTTTTAACCAAATCGAACCCTCAAACAAATCTCTATAAAGACTTTAAACTTAATTTTAACACCAATACACCCGGTATCTTATTTGAAGCAGAAATACCAACGGATACTAAGATTAGGGAGTCTCTTGGATTTGGAATACCAGTACCCCTTTATGCTTCAAGTGCTAAAAGTTCTAAGGCGTATTGGGAACTTACAGAGGAGGTGTTAAAAAGGTGTCAGTTAACAGAAGCCAAAGGGTAAAGAATATGTTTGCTCCCCCAAAGACAGCAGATTTAGTTTCTGGCGATCCAGCAGCACCAGTAGAAATACCTCTAAAGGAAGACGATGCAAAAGAAACTCCCCTTGAAATAATTGAAGTGAAAATAGACGATATTATTAAAACTGAGGCAACGATGAAAACTGATTCCCCTCTTAAAGATCCACTACCGAAACCTCCTATCAAGGATAAAAAAGACAAGAAAGTTGTGGCCAAACCTACCCCGCCAGAAAATGAGGTGATTAATAAAGTAAAAGTTGCTGAAGCAGCTAAATTTATCGGACCAAATGTTCATATTGGATGTCGAGTATCCAACGAGATGAAGAATGCAATTGAAGATATGGCAAAAGATTTCGCGTATTTGGCCAGGAAAGAATACGGTCTTAAAATTAAAGATGATTGTTCCTCTATCCAACGTGCCTTTCTTATCCTTGGAATGAGTTGCTTTACTGAAAAGGTTCGGCATAAAATTCTTAAAGAATATGATTCAGAATCTCCGATGCAGGATGAAGTTTCAGAACAGCTTTTAGCCTTAATGAGAATTCATAAAGTTGAAATTGATGATCTAGATTTCTAGGATTTTGGAACGTCGTCGATAACTTAGATATTGTTATAATTTAGTCTTCTACAACCGTTATACCGTTGTCTTGTACAACGGTATAACGGTTGTTTCGTGTAATGGTTGTACTGTTGTCTCGTACAATCGTTGTACTGTTGTCTCGTGTAACTGTTGGACCGTTGTCTCGTATAACCGTTGTACCGTTGTCTCGTTCAACCGTTGTACCGTTGTCTCGTTCAACCGTTGTACCGTTGTCTCGTTCAACCGTTGTACCGTTGTCTTATACAACCGTTGTACCGTTGTCTTATACAACCGTTGTACCGTTGTCTCGTTCAACCGTTGTACCGTTGTCTCGTATAACCGTTGTACTGTTGTCTCGTGTAACCGTTGTACTGTTGTCTCGTGTAACCGTTGTACTGTTGTCTCGTGTAACCGTTGTACTGTTGTCTCGTGTAACCGTTGTACTGTTGTCTCGTGTAACCGTTGTACTGTTGTCTCGTTCAACGGTTGTACCGTTGTCTTGTATAACCGTTGTACTGTTGTCTCGTATAACCGTTGTGCTGTTGTCTCGTTCAACAGTTGTACTGTTGTCTTGTATAACCGTTGTACTGTTGTCTTGTTTAACCGTTGTACTGTTAGGAAACTGCATAGGGTAGCTGGGTCTAGTGAGAAAATACTGAGAGAACAGGGTGTAACAGATTTTATATTCCTGCCGTGTCCAAGAATGGTTAGTTAAAGGCTTGAGAGGGTTAAGTTTAGCTGGATATAAGAGAAATAATAATTTAAACGACAGCACGTATCGCCAATTTATAAAGGAATTTTTTTTGTAATAGTGAATTTACCAGATTGTCATTTGGCGGTCTGATCTATTTTTGTATATTCTTGGTTATTTTGGGAGAAAGTAAAGCAAAAATGTAGAACTATAGAGTATAACTTCCTGGGCCTATAAATGGGAGGTAGACATTTTAGCTATAAATGTACGAAAGGAGATGTTAACAAATGGCACGTTACAAAGTGGAATTTAAAGCATTTAAGACAGGAAATTGGTACACTAAAACAGAAACAGATTATGTTAATAGCGCACATTCGGTTGCGTTATGTGACAATTTCGGGCGAGCATATAGGGTGACGGACACAGATACGGGTAATGTTTTATTAGAAGGTGATGAAAAAGATGGTGCGGCAGAATTAGCGGCAGAATATAGAAAGTTTTAACAAATCATGGCCATTTTCGGCAAAGATATCTAAAGAAAGGAGAGAGTACAAGATGCAAATGTGTGGGGACTGTATGAAAGTTTATGATGAATCTGAATATGCAAAATGCCCGTTTTGTTCCAATGATAAAAACGAATATACTCATGTTATTGTCTTTGATAAAAAGGCTGGCGTAGCAAAATCAGTACCAAAGGAAGATGCGCATCTTTATGAATGATCAAATAGTAAGTTGTATCTGTTCAATTTAAGCATACTGGGTAGTGAAGAATGTTGGTTGAGCTTCGCAGTGTGTTTATTACCGAATAATCCTGTCGCGCCGAGAACTGCTCATTATCCATACAACGGATAATCCAATTATGCGTAGTTGAAGAACTTATTGGGTAAGGGCCACCCGTCCACGGCTGCCTCTTGCGGATGCAAAGGGCTCAACTGAATAATATGCTCCGTGAGAGCCATCAAATACGGCAAAGACTGAGCCACCTTCTAGACCAGAGCGAACCCCCTCGCAGGGTGAGATACTCTGGGGCAGACTTGACATGGGACCCTGCTTTGGATGCTTCAATGGGTCGAGGGCTGTGGCTCATATGGAAGTAGTCCTCTTGGGTAAGCCCCATCCCTTGGTACAGGGTAGCATCCTAAGCCCCCATGTAAAGTCTATCTCTGGGGTCCCGTGGATTGACCGTTAACTGTTCATTCAACTGGTGGATCAACCAGCAACATGGTGGCTCATTTTCAGAAGGTGGCTCAGCCAAGAGCGTATCAGCGGCTCTGTCACGGTTCTTCCGCTAATCTGAGTATGTATGCTCTGGTACTTCAGTCGGTCTTTGAGTATCCGTATCTAAGATTTTCATAAAACAGATTCAACACTCATAATTGCGGAAGAACCTCTGTCACACCGAAATATTCACTCAACTTTTCAACCTGAATCAAATGCTATTTCACTCTCAGGTTATACAGATAGTGAGTGGTGACTTTTAGATAGATTAAGCTCTTCATTAAGTGATGGAGAGCTTTTTGTTATTATTTGGTGAATGTATTTTCTTTACAGCAAACTTATGTTTCGATACAATAGGAACATAAGTTCTATTTAAAAAGGGTGAAGAAAATGGGTAATCGGATTATATTTCATATAGATGTGAATTCTGCATATCTCTCCTGGGAGGCTGTTCACAGGCTTCAGCATGGCGATCCACTCGATCTAAGAACTGTCCCTTCAGTTGTGGGAGGTGACCCGGTAACGCGACATGGTATTGTTTTGACGAAATCGATCCCTGCCAAAAAATACGATATACAGACAGGGGAGACTATCTACTCTGCTAAAGCGAAGTGTCCAGAGTTGATCATAGTGCCCCCGAATTATGGGCTATATATGCAATGCAGTCGTGCTTTTGGTGATATTCTGCGTGACTATTCGCCTCTGGTGGAGCAGTATTCCATAGATGAGTATTTTGTTGATTTCACGAATATGGGAAGGTTGTATGCCGATCCTGTTGCAACGGCTTATAAGATTAAAGACCGTATTAAAGAGGAGCTTGGGTTTACCGTCAATGTCGGGATCTCCACGAATAAGATCTTAGCAAAGATGGCTAGTGAACTTAAAAAACCAGATAAAGTACATACCATTTTTCCGCATGAGATTGCCGATAAAATGTGGTGCCTCCCGATCGAAGAACTGTTCATGGTGGGGAGGGCGACTGCGAAAAAGTTGCGGAGCAGAGCCATTAATACTATTGGTACTTTAGCTCACGCGGATCTTAATTGGATTAAGATCTTTTTGAAAAGTCATGGAGTTTTAGTCTGGAACTATGCGAACGGAAATGATAGTTCGCTCGTTAGAGAAAATCGTAGACCTTTTATTAAGGGGCTCGGCAATTCAACTACAATTCCTTTTGATGTGGAAGATGCGACAACGGCCCATTTAGTCTTACTTTCTTTGACTGAAACGGTCGCTGCTAGATTAAGACAAACGGAATACTGTGCTCGTTTAGTTTCAGTTTCCCTGAGAACCAACGAATTCTATTCTTGCTCTCACCAAAGAAAAATTGCCTCTGCGATCGATTGCACAAATGCTATCCATGAGGTTGCTTGCCAACTCTTTGACGAACTATGGAAAGGGGAGCCGGTGCGGCATCTTGGTGTTCGTGTTTCTGAGTTATGTAACAATGTCTTTACTCAGCTTGCTTTTTTCGAGAAGGATTACGAAAAACAAAGGGCTGTAGATCGAACGATTGACTCGCTTCGAGAACGATTTGGATCGGATGCCGTTTTTCGTTCATCTTTTCTAAATAGTGGGGTACGATTCCGGTCCGGAGGGACAGTGGATGATGAGGAGTATCCCATAATGTCGAGTATTCTTTAGGGAGGAATTATCAGGAAATGTGTGGAATATTTGTAAGGAACTAAACGTTAATAAAATTTAAGGGGTCTGCAAAGTAATGTCTGAGCCATGTATTATAATAGATAGAAACGAGCTTTCAATTGTTTTAAGGATAATTTAAAGTGTACTACCGAAATTTTATTAAACGAGCACTTTATAAAGTACCCGCTTTTATTATATGTTGCCTGGAATGAAATTTAAGGTAAGGAGTTAAGGCATTGAGGAGAGCAAATATCTTGCCGTATAACAGTTTTACCAGTTCATAGGAGCGTTTCGATGTTGAACTGCTAATTTTACAAAGTAGAAAATTCCAATAATAAGAGGAGTGATTTGAGATGGAGAATGTCGTCCCTAAAACTCCCACTTCCCTATTAGTTCGTGCTATTTTATTTGTTCCTGGAGTTTTCCTAGTATTTTTACTATCAATTTTGTTGATGATAGCTGTTGCCAGTGCCCTAATCGGACTTATTTTCTGGATTATCGAATCTTTTAATCTTAGCATAATCCCTTCAGGAGTAATTATGTTACTAATATTGGGTGTCGTTGCGGGTATTGGAGCGATCTTGAAAGGTATTATTCAAGTTATCTGGCGTAAAGAACCCACCCAACCCGCGATAAAAATAAATCTTAAAGATGAACCAGAGTTGAATAAATTCCTTACTGAATTGTGTTCACTTATGGGAACCAAAAAGCCTACATCGATAATTCTTCATGCGGAGCCAACTTTTTTTGTTACTAACAGTCGTGTAAATGCATTAAATGGTAAAACGAGAGGAAGAGCTTTAGCCATAGGGCTACCATTACTGCCAGTACTAACAGTAAACGAATTTAGAGCGATTTTGTCCCATGAATTTGCCCATTTTACGGGAAAGGACACTGTATATAGTTCATTTGTATTGCCTGTTTATATAAGTACAACTATAGCTTGTAGAGCAATCGAACGAGTGCTATATCACAAAAGTGATGATTCGAATTGGATGTCAGTTCCGCTGTTTATTCCTTATATGATAATGAATTTTTATTTAAGCGCTTTTCATTCCCTTAATATGCGAATTTCAAGATTAATGGAGAAAAGAGCAGACATCGTAGCTACATTAAAGTGTGGTACAAATAGCTTTTCTATGGGATTGAGGAAAGTTGTTGCTTATAGTGGAGTGTTTACCTATCAATCTAAAACGGATATTATTACGCTGCTAAATGAGGATAAGGCATATATTAACTATTATGAAGTATTTCGCAATAAATTGACCGAGCTTTATGATTTAGCTACTACCTATGACACCAATGCTATGAACGAACAAGAGAGCCAAGACAATCAAGGCCACTCACACCCTGTCTTAGTTGATAGATTGAAATACATTCCTCAAGATGTTCAGGAGCAATTCAAGGACGATGAAAACTTAGCTATGCACATAATTGAGCATTTAAAAGAATACGAAGAACAATTAACTGAAGGCTATACACAATACGTTGCGGTAATAGGGAATGCACAAGTGAATAATTTGAGTGTGTGACATCCTGTATTATTAGTTGAAACTATACAGGGTATGTCTCCTAATAGAGTCTTGCTAGCTTACCACAGTTCAACAGTTGAGACAAATTGTATATTACAGAAAATTCAAGAGAGAGGCGTGTAAATCTTGAAAAAGTTCACTTCATTATATATGGTTCTTTTTCTTATTTTAATCATAGCAGGATGTGGAGCTACTCCAGCGAATACCACGCCATCAAATATAGCGCCAGCAATCGAGACGAAAGCTAAAGAGCCTGTCAAAGTAGACCCTACTGCGAGCGCTACAAGTCCTGGTCTAGTCAATACAACCACCGTTTTGGCAGGACATAAACTCAAGGTTTCATATATAGATGTGGGTCAGGCCGATAGTATTCTTATTCAAACCCCTGGTGGAAAGAATGTCCTTATTGATGCTGGGAATAATGGCGATGCCACAACGATCGTTACTTACCTTAAAGCCCAAAACATTAGCCGATTGGATTATGTGATTGCGACGCACAGTCACGAAGACCACATTGGGAGTCTGGATACGGTCATAAAAACCTTCGATATAGGGCAAGTGGTGATGCCCAAGGAATCGTCGAACACTCAAACCTTTCGTGATGTCTTAACGGCCATTGCAAACAAGGGTCTTAAACCGATTGAAGCGAAAGCTGGCGTAAAGCTTGATTTCGCTTCGGAGCTGTATACGGAGTTACTGGCACCGAACTCGTCTGGATATGAGGATACCAATGATTATAGTGCTGTTCTTCGCTTAATCTACGGGAAGAATTCGTTTCTTTTCACTGGGGATGCAGAAACCCAGTCAGAATCGGAAATGTTACACCTGGGGAGTCAACTAAAGGCAGATGTACTGAAGGTGGGCCATCACGGATCGAAAACGTCGAGTACACTAGCTTTTCTTAAACTGGTTGCGCCAAAGTATGCGGTCATCTCCGTAGGGAAGGGTAATAGTTATGGGCCTCCTACTCAAGAGGCTCTCGGAAGGCTGGGTAGTGTCGGAGCAACCATTTATCGAACCGATGAATTGGGAACGATTGTCTGTGAATCTGATGGAGAAACTATAACCTTCAAAACGTTAGGCAGTTCCGTTCAGCCACGCGCTCCTAGTTCAGTTCCTGCGGCAGTGAGCGCGGGCCCAAGTTCTAATATTACAGCTCCAAGTCAAAGCAGCGATCAAGGCGTTATTGTTTACGGGACAAAGACGGGAGCAAAATACCATACTGATGGTTGCAAGTCCCTGTCTAAGAGCAAACTACCGATGACTTTAAGTGAAGCGAAGTCCAAAGGACTTACGCCGTGTAGTATTTGTAATCCGCCACAATAAAGGGGGTAATGATAGAATGAAGGGAATCATTGACCGATTTGAAGGGGACTATGCTGTAGTAGAGTTTGAGAATAGAAAAATGGTCGATATCCACAAGAAAGACCTTCCCGCTGGACTAAAAGAGGGAGATGCCATTCGAGGTACCAATGGGGTATATGTTTTTGATGAACTAGAGACGGAGCGGATTAGGAAAGAGACGAAGGGGATGTTCGATAAGTTGTGGGAGTAGGGGGAAAGAGTTTACGTATTAACATCAACTATTAATTAACATTCACAGGAGGACAATGATGCCTGATTTCTATGCAAATTTCCAAGAGTTACAGTTGCATGAACAAGTAGGCCGGGATTATCGGATAAACGTAAGTCGTCATTGGCATCAAGTCTTGATCATAGCCCCACACGGTGGAAAAATTGAATCATATACCTCTCAAATTACACAATGGATAGCAGCCGAAGATTTTGCCTGGTATTCTTTTGAGGGCTTAAACGACCTAGATAACCGAAGGCTTCATATTACTAGCCATAATTTTGATGAGCCTATGGCGCTGCAAGCCCTCCAAGAAGCTCACACAGTGTTAACAATTCACGGGCTAAAAAATAACATCGATGAGTTCCTAATAGTTGGTGGTTTGGATACAATGTTTGGGTCTGAATTGCGAGTTGAACTCCAACACCACGGTTTTATCGTTAGAGAAAGCGAACAACAATATAGCGGTATACGGGCTACAAATATATGTAATCGTGGATGTACAGGTAAAGGCGTTCAATTGGAAATCAGTTTTGATCTGAGAAAAAGAATCTTTGAAGATGCGGAATGTAGAATTCGGTTTATTGATACGATTAGGTCAGTGCTTAAGGGCCGTAAGTAGGAGGGATCGGAAGCAAAGGTACTCGTTTCTAACGAGGAAGTCTCTGTGTTTATAGATCTATTAAAATATTTGTTCAGGGTGAGCATCGACTGCCAGAACGTTAAGCGTTCTGGTATTATTATTTTCAAATATTTGTATTTATGGCAGGAATATTTGGGAATTTTGTAGAATTCTAGACGAGAGTAATTTAAGGTGTTGCAAAGGAGAAAGGATAATGGATCACAAGCCTGACGACATCCCGTTACAGCCAGAACTTATTAAGGTGACTGAGGAAGCAAAGGATAGTACGACATTTGAAGGATACTTGTTGAAATTCTTCTTGAGATTCCTCTTATTACTTGCACTGGTATTAGTCATCCTAGCCAGTACGAACCCATCTAAAAGTAATTATGTGTCCTGGGCAAACGAAAAAATCATGGAAAAGAGCACATCGGGGTTAGAATCAGGCATCATATCACTCTTTGGAAATTCAGTGATTGGTGCGACCACGACTTCAAGAAATTTGTATTTCGGTACAGTCTTCACGACAACCATTGGTGGTAACAAGGTAACCACGCTAGGGCTGTTCAATCAGTTTATTCCTATCAGTAGCAATTAAAGGGCAGATGTCAATGCCCTCAAGAGGAGGAAAAATAAAACAGCATGAAGACTACATATAAGATATTGATCCCCGTGCTCGGGATTGCCTTAATAGGTGGAGGATCATACTTTGCCTTTCATAACCTAACGTTAGTTGCAAAGAGTTCGAGTTCACAATCCACTCAACAAACCGCAACACCGAGCAATGTAGGGTTGCCAGATAGTAAGACCTTGGAAAACGCAATTGGTCAATTTGGTATAGTCGTTAAAACTGATTTAATTAGTTTTAAAACTGGCGAGACTTATGCTGTTGTCTGTGCAGTTAAAACAACTCATGACGACAAGGCAAACACAATTCAATATGCTCAAATTTTTGTTCTTCATAACATTGCTAATTCGGGTAACTGGCAAATGATATGGAAACAACAGGCTGAAGAAAAAACAGAATTGGAGGTAGTAGATACCTTCACTGATATTAGTAAAATTATGTATGATAATTCGTCCTTAGTGGCTGTTGGATTGCAGACGATGAGGGGCGCGAAGTCTACCACTGCCACCCTACACGTCTTTCAAATTAATAAGAGCGGCGAAATTATTTCACAGAAGGAGGAGGTGGTGGAAAATGTGGGAGTAAGCACTATGGATAATAGCCTTATAGCGAAAGGAAGATTTGGTTCGTATCAGATGAGTTTAAATCAGAATAATGTTTTTACTAACATAATTAAAACGCCCCTCCAGATAGTCCAAGAAATGGGTGATAATACGAAACTTTACTTCACATTGAAGGACGGAGTCATTATTCCTGAATCAGATAAAAAAGTAACTGTTAAAGTAGGTTCATCGGTTGTATTTGTTCCAAAGGACGAAATAACTGCTCAAGCATTAAAGGCTGGAAATATTTCTATCTACACAAATGGCTTTTATAAAGATGATCATGTAGGACCCTATGGAACATTCTATTTAAGTGTTCCAGCGTTTAATTTTAAAGAGGTAAGGACGGTCGAGTTCCTTATTGTAGGAGATATTAACAAAGTGCCTTCTGATACTCCTCCACCAACATTTTATGTTAACGTGATTAAATAATTAAATAAAATTCTTTTATTGCTTATATAATTGTAATCTATGTAACGGTGGGGCATATGTCTCAATGAACTCGAGACTGAGCGAATCAAAAAGGAGACAAAGGGGATGTTCGATAAGTTGTGGGAGTAGGTTTACGTGGCAAGGTCAACTTAGAATACGGAGGAAATATTTTTGAAGATTATTTTGAGTAGAAAGGGATTTGACTCGGAAGCTGGAGGTTACCCAAGTCCACATTTTCTCGAAAACGGTCGTTTGCTTTCACTACCAATACCAGAAGATAATGAAAACAATAGTATAAATACAGGACGTACCTATGCTGATTTAAGATTTGACGAAAATTTATCTTACCTTGATGTAATGAACCGATTGGGACTTAAAAATTTTGATAATAAATATGTTCATCTTGATCCAGATGTCAATTCGTCGGTACTAAAAGATAGGCATACCGATTGGCGTGGACTATTTGGTCAAAGCAGCAGCGCTCAAGCGCATCTAAATAACAAAGGGGTTGTAAATGGAGATCTATTCTTATACTTCGGTTGGTTTCGGGACGTTGTAGCAACGGCTAAGGGATATAAGTATATAAGCAATACAGATCGTCATATTATTTGGGGTTACTTACAAGTTGATGAAGCTCAAAGCATTAGACATGACAAAGACTATGAATTATGGAAAGACAACCATCCGCACTATTACTACAGAAACAGGGATCAAAATACTGGTTATATTGCTACAAAGAGACTGAGCTTTTCACCTTATATACCGGGGTGCGGTGTATTTGATTACAAAGATTCTTTAGCTCTAACTTGTCCTGGACAAAAGAAACGATCAGTATGGAAACTCCCTAAGTATTTCCATCCAACTTACGGAACGACCATGAGTTATCATACCAAAGTTAATAATAAATCCAATAAACCAATTTGGGAATTGTATGCTACTCATTGCATTCTTAATAGTGTTGGGAGAGGGCAGGAATTTGTGATTGAAGGCAATAATGAAATTATAGAGTGGGCAAAACAGTTATTTAAAGAATAAGTATTTAAGGGGAAGGTATGCCGAAACACTTTTTACAAAAATATGATACTAACGTTAGGAGTGCCAAGCATGTGTGGACGATTTTCTATAGCAGGATTCGAAGGTATTGAGGAACGATTTCAATTAGAGATAGAATTCCCAGACTTAAAACCCAACTACAACGTAGCCCCATCTCAAGATGTTCCGGTTATAGTTAATAATAGTTCAAACCAGTTAGCACTGTTTAAGTGGGGTCTAATACCGTTTTGGGCCAAAGATCCATCGATCGGTCATAAAATGATCAACGCCAGGGCCGAAACGGTCGACGAAAAGCCTAGTTTTAAAACCTGCCTTCAACGAAAGCGTTGTCTCGTAGTTGCCGATGGGTTTTATGAGTGGAAAAAAGAAGGGGCCACCAAACGGCCTCATAGGATAACTCTAAAGAATAAAGAACTTTTCGGATTTGCTGGCCTTTGGGACACGTGGAAGTCACCAACCGGGGAGATCGTTAATTCATGCACGATTATCACAACGATGCCGAATGAACTGATGGAACCTATCCACAATCGGATGCCTGTCATTCTCCCAAGGGAAGTTGAGCAGGTGTGGTTGGATCCGGGTATTACTGATAGCGCTTTTCTAAAGAGCTTATTAGTTCCGTATATGGCGGAATCGATGATTGCTTATGAGGTTTCAGCGTTCGTCAATTTGGTTAAGAATAATGGGCCTGAGTGTTTGGTGGCTGTGGGAGGTGGGTTGTTTTAAGTTTTGTCGACTAAGTTTATACTTAGGTTGTCTAAGCCAAGAGTTACGCCTATTCAACGATGAAGTCGGGGTGCTTTGGTCTATGTTATAATCTGGTTTTTATAGCATTTATTGCGTGCATGTCTTAATGGGATAATGCATGAATACAACAGTGGATATGTTTGAACGCAGCACGTCGAGAGAGTAGTGTTGATAGAGCGGAAATAGCTTGGTATCAAGGGGTTTCAAGGTTTTGGGATAATTTATATAGTGTGTTTTAAGTTTCCTTGAACTAAGTTCTGCGGAAACTTTTAGTTTAGGGGGACGTACATTTACGCGACAGAATAGGGATTTTGCGGAATTGTATGTGTGATTTAGGGAAAACGACCCACTAGATAAATACCAATTAGAGTGAATTTTGTATATATATATTCTTTCGTATGAAGATATGGTACAATCATAGATATTAAAAGTATATTAAACAATACTATGTGATAGATGGAGGTAAACACTTATGGCTTTTTCTTATAATAAGCTGTGGAAACTTTTAATTGACAAAAATATGAATAAGACAGCGTTAAGAGATGCCATTGGCATAACTCCTGCTACTCTTGCCAGGCTAAGTAAAAATCAGAATGTGACAATGGATGTTTTAAGTAAAATCTGTAATAAACTAGATTGCAATATTGAAGATATTATAGAGTATATAAGAGACGATATAAAAAATTAATGACTATATCTTGAGTACAAATTCATTATTGTGATGTAAGGTAATGATCATAAGAAGAGATATTTCTTCATCGCATTTGAATCATTTACTTACATACATAAGACCAGCTAATAAAAGTCAAGAGTTTGTTTGATTCTTTCTTAGATTTTGGTTTCAGAAAAAAGGTCATAACAAACCAAGCCATTGAAAAATCCGAACAATGACTAAATCGACTGATTGATCGAAG
>Ga0209587_1000046_pt1 | contig 55469 bp, 55 predicted proteins | sample NGEPerD_2_FD_184512 | JGI IMG/M metagenome (GOLD analysis project Ga0209587, IMG submission 184512) | Arctic peat soil microbial communities from the Barrow Environmental Observatory site, Barrow, Alaska, USA - NGEE PermafrostL1-D... | ecosystem: Environmental > Terrestrial > Soil > Wetlands >...
TGTCGAGAGCTATCATCTCGGCGGCTATCTCGGCGGCATGACAGGTGCGTTTGCTGTCAGAGGCGGCGGCATGTGGGCCTGGAACAATATCGACACCAGCCGCGCCGTCGTGTTCCCCGGCTTCTTCGAGCGGCAGAAGTCTAGCTACGACGCCGACACCGGCCAGTTCTTCGGCGAGGTCGCTTATCCGACGCAAGTAATGGGCTTGGGCGTGGAGCCGTTCGGCGGGCTCGCCTATGTCACCATCGACTCGGACAGCTTCAAGGAGCATGGCGGGGCGCTCGCGAGCTTGCGCGGCGCCGATATCGATCAAGACGTGGGCTATTCGACGCTCGGGTTACGCGCCGCAACGACGATGCAGCTTGGCGGGATGCAGCTCGTGCCGCACCTGTCGGCCGCTTGGCAGCACGCCTTCGACGATGTGACGCCGGGCGCGGCACTGGCCTTTGCTTCGACAGGTATCGGCTTCGGCATCGAGGGCGTGCCGCTGGCGCAAGACTCGGCGCTGATCGATGCCGGCCTCGACTTCGCGCTGGGGCCGAACACGACGGCCGGCGTGTCCTATACCGGCCAGTTCGGCGACGGCGTGCAGGACAACGGCGTTAAAGGCCGCTTCACCTGGTTGTTTTAGCGGCACTTTCTATGTCATTTGACATAATGTCCGTGGCCCATGCGCCACAGTGCAAGCCTGTTTGACGCTCGCGGGCCAGTCATAGCCAACAGCTATCGAACGGACCCCTAGGATGCAGGCAGAGGATCGAGAGGATCGGTCCGTTTTGTCACTGCTGCTCCGCCTGGGGGATCGCCATGTTCCGCATACAACGTTTTGCTTTTCTCGGCTTCGTGAGCCTCGTCGCGGCCGCCGTCTTGGTCATGCTGCCCGCGCATCAGCCGCTGCGGTCGAATGTACCCCTGCCGGGGCGCTGGGAGGAGGTAGCGAGGATAACGGCGTCACATCCAATACGACCTGCGGAGATGACGCTACAACACAGAACATGGCCAACCAAAGCGCTCAATTCGAACAGGCATCCGCCTATGGCAGCGGCGCAACTGCCATCGCCACCCAGGCAACGGCGATCGGCAGCACTGCCCAGGCAACAGGACTGGGCGCGACCGCCATCGGCTTTGACGCCATAGCACAGAGCGGCAATGACATTGCGATTGGGAATGCAACTGCAAGCGGCGGAAACGGCATTGCCATCGGGAACACCGCTAACGACACCGGCGCTTCCGGCGTCGCGATCGGCTTCAACGCCTTAGCGGGAGGCGCGAACGCCGTTTCGCTCGGCCCCGTTGCTCGATCTAATTCCGCCCGGACCACTATCGTCGGCACCGGTGTCACAGTGGGAACCTCTGCCGATAGCAGCAGCGCGTTTGGGGACAGCGCGAGCGTGGCAGACGGCGCAAGCAACAGCCTTGCCTTGGGCGCCTCTGCAACGGTTGGCGCCAACCACACAGATGCGGCGGCGTTCGGGGCCGGCGCCTGCCGGCACCAGCACCAACACCTACACCATGAGTGGCATGACGTCTGCGGCAAGCACCGCCGCGCAAGGAACCGTGCAAGGGATGGTCACCACCGACGCCGACGGCAATCTGGCGTCGGACGGCGGCGCGCTGCAGACCCAGGCCAACACCAACAGCACCAACATCGCCGGCAACACCGCCGCCATAGGTACGAACACGACCAACATCGCCAGCAACACCACCAATATCGCCACCAATACGACCAGGATCGGTACGAACACGACCAACATCGCCAGCAACACGACGAGCATCGCCAAAAACAGCCAAGCGATCGGAGTCAATTCCTCGAACATCGCCAGCAACACCTCGCGGATCGGGGCGCTGGAAAACACGGCCTTCGGCATGCAGGAGGGCATCGACCGCAATGCAAGCAACATTCGGCAGAACTCCGAAGGTGTCGCCATGGCGATGGCGATGGACGCGCCGGACTTGCAGGCCACGGAGAAAATGGCCGTCAAGATGAACTGGGGGACGTTCGCCGGCGAGAACGGCTTCGCGTTTAGCGGCGCCGTGCGGGTTAGCCGCCACGTGAGCCTGGATGGCGGCGTCGGCATGGGCGCGAGCGGCGACACTATGGGCGGACGGGCAGGCCTGCGGCTTGGCTGGTAACGACACCTGGCTCTTTTAGTGCGCTACCGCGCTTCGCGCTACTTGAGCGCAAGGTTTAGCGCGCCATGCCGTGCGCTGTGGGAAACGGAAAAAGCGCCGCGCCTTGCGTCATTCCGGCGTAAGCCGGAATCCAGAGCAACAGGCACGGTGCCGTTCTCCCTGGATCCCGGCTTTCGCCGGGATGACGACCATTGGCCGTCCCGCTCACCAGGCGGGCGCGCCCTCGTCGAGCGCGTCGTGGGTGATGAGGCCGAGCACCTCGTTGGAGGCAAAGCTCAGCGACATGGCGCGCGTGACGCCGGGCACCACGGCGATATCGTAAAGCTCGCCGATGGGGCCGTCGATGCGGAACCAATGCACGCACGCGCCCGTGTCGAGATCGATGACCTGCACGCCGCACCACGGCTCGGAGTCCGTCTCGCTGAGCTTCTTGTCGAGGGCCAAGCCCTCGAAGCGCTCGTAGCGCGGCTTCGACAGGCCGACGAAAGCGAACTTGCCGTGGAAGCTCAAGCCGCGCACGAAGCCCGGGCAGAACGCGACCACGTGGAATTTCGCGTCGGCTGCTTTCTCGGCGGGCTCGACCCAACCGAGCTCGCCCGTGCCTGAGTTCAGCACATACAGCCTGCCGTTATAGACGCGCGGCGAGTGCGGCATGGACAGCCCGCCGATGACGATCTCGCCGCTGGCCACGTCGATGATGATGCCGCCGTCGAAGCGCCGGTCGCGCCAGCCGTCAATGGTGTCAGACTTTGAGACCGCGGTGACGTAGCGCGGCACGCCGTCCTCCATGGCAAGCCCGTTCAGGTGGCAGCGGTCCTCCTTGACGATCTTGGAGACGAATGGCGGCTTCCATAGCGGGGTGAAGCTGTGGCGCTCGGAGAGGGTGGCGAGGCAGTTGTGAGTCGTGTTGACGAAAACGATGCGCCCGTCCTTGAGCTGGCCGACATCGTGGGCGTCGAGCTCGCCGGTGACATAGAGCTCGCGCGGCACGTAGCAGGTGTCGAAGACGTGGTTGACCTCCTGGCCCTCGTTCAGAACGTTCTTGAACTTGATGATCTGGAACAGTGTGGCGAGCAGCAGCGTCTCGTTGTCCGGCACGCAAATGCCCATGGCCTTGCGGAAGAAGCGCTCATCGACGAGAAGGCCGCCGTCCTTGTTCTGGCCGAGCAGATAGAACTTGCCGGACTGGTAGGAGGAGATGGCAAGGCCAACCTTGTTGGTGCCGAGGAAGTTCGACAGCCCCGGCGACATGGAATATTTGACCTGCTGCTCCGGCGGGACGTCGGCCGCGCCGTCTTGGCCCGCGGCAGGCGCGCCGTCTTGACCCGGCGCCTGGGCCGGCTGTCCCGGTTCTTGGTCCGGCTTGTCCTCGGTTGCCGGTGAAGGCTCACCGTTACGCTCTGTCATGCCCCTACCCTTGTTGCGGTCACAGGTTAGGTTTAGCCCGCCAGCAACCGGAATGACAAACCATCCGATTTCTGTGGATTGTAGTGTTTTGGCAACAGTCAGGTCGAAAATGTCGCAAGACTTGGCAGCCGGCTGTTGCACGTACACTGACGAATCAGTCAACCTCATGCAACCAGCCGACGGCGACGGCGTCACCGATAACGGCGTTAAAGGCCGCTTCACTTTAATGTTTTGATCCGCTGTGATGACTCATCACCTCTCCCCCAAAGGGAGAGGGAGATCTAGCGCGGTCAGGCGCAGGCCGAGGCGCGGGCAATGCCGTGCTGGGCGACGGTCTGCTTCGGACACAAATCGGGAGACGCGCCGGCCACGCGATTGCGGCCGCTCGCCTTGGCGCTGTAGAGCGCGGCATCGGCACGCGCGAGAAGCTGGTCGACCGTATCGTCGGGCTGGGCTTCGCCGACCCCGACACTCCAAGTGAGCGTGATGCGGCCCTTGCCGGTGTCGAAGGGCCGTGAGGCTAGGCGGCGGCGCAAATCTTCGGCAATCTCGATGGCTTCGGGCAAGGTGCGCTGCTCCAGCAGCAAGGCGAACTCATCACCACCGAGGCGCCCCGCAACGGCCTCATCGAAACGCGCGGCCATGGCACAGGCGCGAATGGCTTCGTCGCCCGCCTCGTGGCCATAGGAGTCGTTGATGTGCTTGAAATTGTCGATGTCGAGGAGAATGGCGGATAGGTGACCGTCGGGAATGGTCCGCTCCCGCACCTGCGTCGCCTGCTCGAAGAAGCCCCGGCGATTGCACAGGCCGGTCAGAGGATCGGTGGTGGCGAGACGGATCATCTCGCGCTGCATGGAGGCGATGCGCTCGGCGGCGCGCAGCCGCGCATAGAGCTCCTCGGCCAAAGGCGGCTTGCCGATGAAGTCGTCGGCGCCGGAGTCCAGGGCCTCGACCAAAGTCCGCTGGTCATACTGGGACGACATCATCAGCACGTAGATTGGCCGCCTGGGGGTCGCCAGCAGGCGTGTCTCCCAACACAGCTCCAGCCCTGACATGTGGGTCAGCTCGGCGCTGGTGATCAAACCATCGATGCGTAGATCAATCTTGATCTGCCGCAGCGCCTCGCGCTCGTCATCGAAGGGGACCACCTCATGCCCGCGCGTTTCGAGCATGCGGCTAACGATCAACCGCGTCGTACGACTCGGATCGACGAGTGCAATGCGCATCCGCTGAAGGCTCCCCCAGTATCCCCGACCAACGCCGTAATAAAATCCCCTTAAAGTTGAATTAAGCGCAACCTATGTGTGTGCGGGTCGCAGACCAGGGTTCTCTATGAGCCGCTCGGCACGCACGCGTTCCTGGCGATACTCTTTCGCCGTGTCGACATCGCTAAGTGTCGATGCATACGCAACAATTCGGCCTGGCAGATTGGCGCGTGTTGCCGCGAGCGTTCGTTCCGTCGACCACGGCACATCGGTGAATGGGAAAACTTGTCGCACGGATTTTTTTAGTCCGACAAGCCAGTAGCCGCCGTCTTGCGCGGGCCCGAACACGGCGTCGGCGCGCCCGAGCAGCTTGAAGGCGTGCGCGACATGGGCTGGGCGGATGGCCGGAATATCGCTGCCGACGATGATGGCGGGGCCCGGTGGGAGACAGTCGAAAAGAGCTTGCATGCGGGCGCCGAGATCGCCCTCCCCTTGCGGAATGCGCGTGGGGTTGCGCACCGCCGGCCAGCAATGCGCCGTCACCGCACTGTCCGGGGTGACCGCGAGGTAGGTCCGCCAGCGGGCATCCGCGGCCAGCCGCAGGACGGTATGGGTGAGCGTGGTGCGATAGAAGCGGAGCGCCGCGACATCGCCGATGCCGCGCGCGAGCCTGCGTTTCACGGCACCCGCGACGGGGCGCTTCGCCATGATGATCAGGTGCTGAGCGAAGGTACAGGACGGGGTGAGGCGTCGCGGCGGCCTAGCCATAGAGGCGCGCGAGCAGACGCGGCGGCACGCGGAGATAATAGAGCAGCATCAGACCGAGATTGCGGAAGCTCCGCGAAAGATAGCCTTCGCTCTGATAGCGCTTGGCGCTGGTCACGGCGCGCGATTTGAGGCCGACGAGCTCGCGCCGCTTGAGACGGCGGACGAGATCCACGTCCTCCATCAACGGCAGAGGCCGGAACCCGCCGAGCCGGGCATAGTGCGCGCGGGAAATCAGAAGACCCTGATCGCCATAGGGCAGCGCGAACAGAAGACACCGCAAGCCCACGAGGACTTCCATGAGGCGCGGCATGAACCCGTCATCGTCGAGGGCGAAGCGGAAATAGGCGGCCGCCGGACGGCGGCGTCCGCTCTCCACGCGATCCATGAAGGCGGCGGCCTCCTCGGCCCAGCCGGGCTCGAGCACGGTGTCGGCATGAAGGAAGAGGAGCCAATCGCCTCGGGCGATGGCTGCGCCGGCATCGAGCTGGGTCCCACGCCCCCGGGCCGAGTCCACGATGTGGGTTCCCGCCGCATCGGCAAGGACGCGGGTATCGTCGGTCGAGCCGCCATCGGCGATGATGGCCTCTTGGACCACCCCCTCCACCACGGCAGGCACCAGCGCGGCCAGGGCATGAACCAAGGTCGGCGCGGCATTAAAAGTGGGGATCACCACGGAAATCATCGGCGGACTATAGCGTTTGGCTTCCTTGCGGCAATCGTCTCATGGCCTCGCATCAACTATGTTCTTGATTTGTTCCTGCCGGCATCCTATATGGACAGCATGAGCGTAGCCCTCAGAAAGTCCGGCGATTCCGACAGCCTTCCGCAAGGATCCGGCGGCGTCGCCTATGGCCGCCGGCATGGCCGGGGCGCCCAGACCAATAGGTCTGGCCGGTTCGAGCCGCGCGCCTATGAACCCGTGGACGACGGCTGGGACTCGCTTGCCGAGCTCGAGGCGCTGCAGACCGAGGTGCAGGAGGTGCCGGCGCGGCGCATCATCACCAAGAACCAGTCCCCCGACATCGGCTTCGACCGCTCGATCAATCCCTATCGGGGCTGCGAGCATGGCTGCATCTATTGCTTCGCGCGGCCGACGCACGCCTTTCTCGGACTGTCGCCGGGGCTCGATTTCGAGACCAAGCTGTTCGCCAAGACCAATGCCGCCCAGGCTCTCGAGCGCGAATTGGCAGAGCCGAATTACCGGCCGCGGATGATCGCCATCGGCTCGAACACCGACCCCTATCAGCCGATCGAACGGCGCTACCGCATCATGCGGCGCATCCTCGAAGTCTTGAGCGCCGCCAATCATCCGGTCGGCATCGTCACCAAGTCGGCGCTGGTGCTGCGGGATCTCGATATTTTGCAGTCCATGGCGGAACGCGGCCTGGTCAAGGTGGCGCTGTCGGTGACCACGCTCGATCATAAGCTCGCCCGCGCCATGGAGCCCCGCGCCTCAACGCCCGAGAAGCGGATCGAGACGGTCGAGAAACTCAGCGCCGCCGGCGTGCCGGCCTCGGTCATGGTGGCGCCGGTCATCCCCGGGCTCACCGACGCCGAGATCGAACGCATTTTGGAGCGCGCGGCGGTCGCGGGCGCGGCCGAGGCGGGCTACGTGCTGCTGCGGCTGCCGCTCGAGATCGGGGATCTCTTCACGGAGTGGCTGAAGGCCAACTGCCCGGACCGGGCCAACCGGGTGTTGTCGCTGATGCGTCAAACCCGCGGCGGCAAGCTCTACGATGCCAAATGGGGCGAGCGCATGGAAGGCGACGGGCCTTATGCCTGGATGATCGGCCGCCGGTTCCAAATGGCGGCCGAGCGGCTCGGCTTGAACAAGCGCCACGAGCTGCGCACCGATTTGTTCACGCCGCCGGCCCGCGCCGGTCAGCAGCTCAGCCTGCTCTAAGCTTCTTTTCCACAGCCCCGCAGCCCTCCCCAGAGGAGAAGTTGCAAAGCCTGCGCGGTTTGTTGGAAAGTCCCTCCCATGGGACTCCCTGCCGAAGCCATAGAATCACCTCGCGTGCCGAGCTTCGACCTCGAGACCGAGATGATGGATTTGCTCGGTCTGCCATGCGCCGGCATCGACGAGGCCGGGCGCGGGCCTTGGGCGGGGCCCGTGGTGGTGGCGGCGGTGATTCTCAATCCCGACCGCATCCCGGAAGGCCTCAACGACTCGAAGCTGCTCACGGCGCAAGCCCGCGAGGACCGCTACGCAGAGATCATGGCGACGTCTTGCGTCGCCATCGCCATCGGCCATGTGGGGCGCATCGACCGCGACAACATCCTGCAGGCGAGCCTATGGGGCATGCGCACGGCGTTTCGCTGTTTGCAGGTGCCGCAGGCCGCGGCGCTGATCGACGGCAATCTCATTCCGAAGCGCTTTCCCGGCAAAGCGCGCGCGGTGGTCGGCGGCGACGGGCTGTCTTTGTCCGTGGCGGCGGCCTCCATCATCGCCAAGGTCACGCGCGACCGCATCATGGTGAAGCTCGCCAGGCGCTACCGGCGCTATGGCTGGGAGAGCAACAAGGGTTACGGCACGCCGGAGCATGCGCGCGCCGTCCGGGAGCACGGCGTGTGCACGCATCACCGGCGCTCGTTCGCGCCCATCGACCGGGCGATCCGCATCGCCCAGCGCGGCGAGACCCTGTCCGTCGTCGACGATTAACTAGCCCAGCCAATCGGCGACGCGGGAGGCGATCTCTTCCGCCCCCGGCTCGATCAGAAGCATGTGGGCGTGGTTTTCAAGCGTCCAGAACTCGGCTTGGGCGTAGGCCGCCGCCGTCGCCTTCGCGCTCTCCAACGACACGATGTGATCTTGCGTGCCCGACAGGCATAGGACCGGACAACGCACCGCGTCGGTGTCGACGGCCGTCGCGCCCGTGGAATCGAACATCCAGAAGAACATTTCGAACAGGGCGCGGCCGGACTCCGGGCCGAACCGATCGAAGACTTTGGCCTGCGCCTCCTTCGGCAGAAGATTGAGCGTGTAAAAGCAGGCGAGATCGAAATTCGGATCGAGCGCGCGCGTCCAGAACGGACCGATCGTCATCAAGTCCTGGCAGAGCTTTCTCTCCGCATCGGTCGGCGGCAGGATGCCGGCGCGCGGCGCCGGACTCACCAGAACCAGTTTCTCGGCGAGGCCATCGGCGGCGAGCTGCTGGGCGATGATCGCGCCCATGGAATGGCCGAGCAGGATGGGCGTCTCGGGCAGTGCCTTCACAAAGGCGGCCATCTGCGCGCGGTAGTCGGCCATGCCGACGCTCGCCAAGATGCCCTGCCCCGTCTCCTTTTCCGCGCCTTGGCCGATCAGGTCGGGCGCATGGCAGGTGTATCCGCGGGCCTCGAAGACCTTGCGGAAGTCATCGAAGCACCAGCCGCCGCAATTCGCCCCATGCACCATGACGATGGTTTTGCTCGCCCCTTGCCTCACCCCTTGCCTCCTTTCGCCGCCTGTCCCCGCATGACCTCCCGCATGACCTCTGGCGGGTTAAGCCCACCTTTACCCTAGTCCGCCAGCATCAGCCGGTCTCGCCGAAGAGCGGGCGTGTGCAGTTCTGCGTAACAAAGAGTGGTGACATGGGTGTGGGGGATACCGGGGGAGCATCGCTTCCCCGAAACAAGATCATTGTCGGCGATTGCATCGAGGAGCTGTCGCGTTTGCCGGAAGCAAGCGTCGATCTCGTCTTCGCCGACCCGCCTTACAATCTCCAGCTCGCGGGCGAGCTCTACCGGCCAAACAATAGCCGCGTCGATGCCGTCGACGACGATTGGGACAAGTTCTCGAGTTTCGGCGCCTATGACGCCTTCACCCGCGATTGGCTCACGGCCTGCCGCCGCGTGCTGAAGCCGAATGGCGGCCTGTGGGTGATCGGCAGCTATCACAACATCTTCCGCGTCGGCACCATCCTTCAGGATATGGACTTCTGGGTGCTGAACGACGTGATCTGGCGCAAGACCAACCCGATGCCGAATTTTCGCGGGCGCCGCTTCACCAACGCTCATGAGACGATGATCTGGGCGTCGATGGGCCCCAAGGCGCGCTACACCTTCAACTACGAGTCCATGAAGGCGCTCAACGAGGACCTGCAAATGCGGTCCGACTGGCTGTTGCCGATTTGCTCCGGCGGCGAGCGGCTGAAGCAAGACGGGCGCAAGACGCACCCGACGCAGAAGCCGGAGGCGCTGCTTCAGCGCATCATTCTGGCCTCGAGCCATGTGGGCGACGTGGTGCTCGATCCGTTCATGGGCTCCGGCACGACCGCGGTCGCTGCCAAGCGGCTGGGGCGCGCCTTTGTCGGCATCGAGCGCGAGCCGGCCTACGCGGAGGCCGCGCGGACGCGGCTGAAAGACGTCAAACCGATGGACCCGGCGTCGCTGCAAGTCTCCAAAAGCAAGCGTGCCGAGACCCGCGTTCCGTTCGGCGCCCTGGTCGAGCTCGGCCTTTTGTCGCCCGGCACGGCGCTCTACGATCCGGCCGCGCGCCATGAGGCGAAAGTTCGCGCCGACGGCTCGATTGCCTGCGCCGGCGCCCAAGGCTCGATCCATAAAATCGGCGCCCATGTGCAAGGCGCCATGGCTTGCAACGGCTGGACCTTTTGGCATTACGAGGCGGACGGCGCGCTCAAGCCGATCGACGATTTGCGCACCGCGGCGCGGGCGAAGCTCGCTTCTTAGCGCGCCCGGAGCGCGCGCCTGTTTCGAAGGCGTGGGCGAGGACTTTGCGCATCACGCTCGGCAATGCCGCAGCCGGCAGCTCGCGACCATGGAGCCAACGGCAGCGGTTCGGTTCGGCCGCTTCCGTCACCTCCGCATCACCAGCGACGGCCGCGCGATAGACCGTCAGCTCCAGATGAAAATGCGTGAAGGTGTGCTCGACGAGACCGGGCACCGCCTGCCAATCCGCGTCCACCGGTGCGTGGTCCGTGATCGCCTCGCCATTCGGCGGCTTTTCTTCCCAAGGGGTGGACGGGGTTTCCAGCATGCCGCCAAGCAGACCTTTGAGGGGCCGCTCGCGTAACAGCACGGCGCCATCCTCGCGCAAGGCGACGAAGGCTGCGCCGCGCCTGGTGGGCCGGGCGGCCTTCACTTCTTTATAGGGCAGATGCTCGGCGATCCCTTCCGCATAGCCGCGGCAGCCGGGCCTCAATGGACAAAGCCCACAGGCCGGCCGGCGCGGCGTGCAGATCGTGGCGCCGAGATCCATCAGGCTTTGGGCAAAATCTCCGGCGCGTTTCGCAGGCGTGAGGCTCTCGGCGAGCGTCTTGATCCCCGCCTTGGCGGCGGACAAGGGCGTGCGAAGCGCGAAGAGTCGCGCCACCACGCGCTCGATATTGCCGTCGACGGGGGAGGCGCGTTCGCCAAAGGCAATGGCGGCGATGGCCGCAGCGGTATAAGCGCCGATGCCCGGCAGCTTGCGCAAACCCGCTTCCGTCCCGGGAAATTGTCCGCCGTGCTCACCGGCCACGACGCGGGCGCAAGCGTGGAGATTGCGGGCGCGGGCGTAGTAGCCAAGCCCGGCCCAGACGGCGAGCACCTCGCCGAGCTCGGCCCGGGCAAGCGCGTTCACATCGGGCCAGCGGCGCAGAAAATCGATATAGCGCGGCGTCACCGCCTTCACCGTGGTCTGCTGCAACATGATCTCGCTGAGCCAGACCTTATAGGCGTCTTGCCGCTTGCCTGGCGGGGCGCGCCACGGCAGGGCGCGGGCCTCACGGCCATACCAGGCAAGCAAGGTTTCGGCGGCGAAGCCTGCCTCTCCCGGCGTGTGACTTTGCTGCATAACTTCCATTCGGCGCGTCCGCTCCTTGGACCATGGTGTAAGGTCGAGCCATGCCAGGGCAAGGGGTGGCGTGCCGCTCTCCACTGGCGAAACGGGGCCAAGACCGGAGCCAAGACCGGAACCATGACCGGGATCACGCGAAAACCAAAGGGCGGCGCACGCGCCATCGGCGCTTTCGTGGCCCGTGCGCTCGACCCGGCGGCGCGGGCGCGCGGCTTCGCCACGACGGCGCTGTTGAGCGATTGGCCGGCCATTGTCGGGCGCGACCTCGCCCGCTTCACCATGCCTGACCGGGTGATCTGGCCTCGGCGGCGCGACGACGAGACCCAGGCGCCGGTCAAGGGCCACCGGTCCGGCGGCGCCACGCTCGTGCTCAGGATCCAGGGCCCGCGGGCCATCGAGGTGCAGCACCGGTCCAACCAGATCCTGGAGCGCGTGAACTCCTATTTCGGCTATCAGGCGGTGACCGAGATGCGTTTCCTGCAAGCGCCTATCGGGCGCGCGGCTAAGGCCAAACGTGCGCCGAAACCACCGCTTCCGGCCTATACGCTCCCCAAATCGGCAGGCATCGTCGACGAGGGCCTGGTGCGCGCGCTGTCGCGGCTCGGCGCAAGCACGAAGGCCCACCTCACGAGGGGTTGAGGCAGAAGCATATTTCTCGTACTTGCCGGATCGGGGCCGATCAACGATTGTAGGCGCCTCAGGCGGCCAAGGCCGCGACCGATCAAGTCCAAGCCGGAGTAGTAACCGTGGCGAAATCAAGCAAAAAGCCGACCGAACCTTCAAGCGACGACGCCTCCGGCGGGACGAAAAAGACCGGCATCTATGTGATTGGCGCGCTGGTGGTCGCGGCCCTCGTCGCCGGCGTCTTCTTCTTGCGGGACGAAGGCCCGCGCGATCCCAACGCGCCGAAGGTGGATCCCGCGGTCGCGGTGCTGATGGAGCAAGGCCCGCTCGAAGATATCGTGATGGGCGACGCGGACGCGCCCAACGTCATCGTCGAGTACGCCTCGATGACCTGCCCCCATTGCGCGCATTTCTACACCGAGGTGTTTCCTCAGGTGAAAGAGAAGTACATCGATACCGGCAAAGCCCGCTTCGTGTTCCGCGAGTTCCCGCTGGACGGCCTTGCCGTCGCCGCCTCCATGCTGGCGCGCTGCTCCGGCAATGACCGCTTCTACCCCATGGTCGATGCCCTGTTCGAGACGCAAAAGACCTGGGCGCTGCCTGGCGAGGACGGCAAGGAGAAGCTGCTGCTGATCGCCAAACAGGCCGGCTTTACCGAGGAATCATTCGATAAGTGCTTGGCGGATAAAGAGCTTTTCGACAAGATCGTCGAGGTTCGCAAGAAGGCGCATGAGGAATACGGCGTCGATGCCACGCCGAGCTTCTTCGTCAACGGCAAGCGCTTGAAAGGCGTCGGGCTCGAGAATTTCGAGACCGCGATCGACGGCGCCCCCGCAGACACGCCGCCCAGCGGCTAAGCCAAGCGGTGCTTGATGGGATTTGCTAGGGGAGCCGCACTCGTCCTGACCCTCGCCGCGCTCGGCCTTTCGGCGTGTGGCGGCGGGGCCGGTCCGGCTGCCGAGACGGCCATTCCGCTCAAAGAGCAGATGCTGGAGCCGGGACCGCTCGGCGAGCGCGAATACGGCAATCGCAACGCGCCGGTGACCATTATCGAGTACGCCTCCCTCACCTGCCCGCATTGCCGGAACTACCACGCCAAGGTGTTCCCCAAGGTGAAGCGGCAATATGTCGACACGGGCAAGGTCCGCTACATTATCCGGGAGTTCCCCATCGGACGGTCGGCCGGGACGGCGGCGATCGCCACCAGATGCGCCCCGAAGGCCAAATATTTGCCCATGACGGAGGCTTTCCTGTCCCGGCAGCGCGAATGGGTGAGCCAGGAGGTCCGGCCGGACGCCATATATTCCGTGGCAAAATCAAGCGGTATGAGCCGTGCTGAATTTGACAAATGCCTATCGAATCAAGCCATTATCGATGGCCTGACTGAGGTGAAGCAGCGGGGGCGCAAATATGGCGTGATCGGCACGCCGACCCTCTTCATCAATGGCCAAAAACTGCAAGGTGAAGTCACCTTCGAAGAGGTCAAAGCCCTGATTCAACCACAGGCTTCTTGATCTCCGGCGTTGCGAATCACGTCGAACCGCTGCCAAGTTCCCGTATTAAAGTCCGCGTCTTCCACGCGTCGCCATTTCCATTCGAGGACCGCCAGCCCGTGCAGATCACCAGACTCCGCCTACTCGGATTCAAGTCGTTCGTGGAGCCCACCGAGCTCCTGGTCGAACCCGGCCTGACCGGGGTCGTCGGCCCGAATGGCTGCGGCAAGTCCAACCTGCTCGAGGCGCTGCGCTGGGCCATGGGCGAGACCTCGTATAAGAGCATGCGCGGCACGGCCATGGACGACGTGATCTTCGCCGGCTCGGAAGACCGGCCGGCGCGGAACATGGCCGAGGTGACCCTGTTCATCGACAACAGCGCCCGGCTCGCGCCTGCCGAGTTCAACGATTGCGAACTTCTGGAGGTGACGCGGCGCATCGAGCGCGAGGCGGGCTCCGCCTTCAAGATCAACGGCAGGGATGTGCGGGCGCGCGACATCCGCCTCCTGTTCGAGGACGCATCCACGGGCGCGCGATCGCCCGCGCTGGTGCGCCAAGGGCGCATCGGCGAGATCGTGAATGCGCCGCCTCAGGAGCGGCGCCGGGTGCTGGAAGATGCCGCCGGCATTGCCGGCCTGCATAGCCGCCGCCACGAGGCCGAGCTTCGCCTAAGGGCGACGGAAAGCAATCTCTCCAGGCTCGCCGATTTGATCGGCCAGATTGCCTCGCAGCTTCAGGCGATGCGCCGCCAGGCCCGCCAGGCGAAGCGCTACCGGGATATCTCGGGCAAGATCCACGAGATGGAGGCCTTGCACTATCACCTGCAGTGGCTGGCCGCGTGCGCGCAGGTCGAGACCGACGAGGCCGCCTTCCAGGCCGCACTCTCGGCGGTCGCGCAAGAAACCAAGGCCGAGGGCGAGGCCCTGCGCGAGCAGGCGCAAGCCGCCGAGAAGCTTCAGCCTTTGCGCGACGCGGAAGCCCAGCGCGCGGCGGTGCTGCACCGCTTGAGCGTGGACCGCGATGCGCTGGAGCGCGAGGAAGCCCGCGCCAAGGCCCGCCAGGCGGAGCTCGAGACGCGGCTGGCGCAAGCCTCGCGCGATCTCGCCCGCGAGGAGGAACATATCGCCGAGGCCGAAGACAGGCTGCGCGGGCTTGGCGAGGAGACCCGCAAGCTCGAAGCGGCCAGCGCCAAAGACCAGGAAGAACCCCAGCTTCGCGAAGCCGCGTCCGAGGCGGGCGCCGCACTGTCGGCGGCGGAGATGGCCTTGCGCCAAGCCACGACCGAGCTTGCCGAGGCCCGCGCCGAGCGCAGCCGCCTCGAAAACGAGAAGACCAAGATCGCCGCGCGCATCGCACAGCTTGAAACCCAATCGGGGGAGATCGAGCAACAGCTCGCCACGCTCGAAGCCGAAAGCGGCGGCGGGGCCAAGCTCGCCGAGCTTCGCAGCGAAGCCTCCAGGCTTTCCGAACAGGTCGAGGAGACCGAGACCGCGCTTTCGACCGCCGAGACGGACGAGGAGCAGGCCCGCGCCGAGGAAACGCGTCTCCGCTCGCTCGCCAGCGCCGCCAAATTGGCCCGCCAAGAGATCGAGACCGAGCTTACCACGCTGATCAAGCTGCTCGCGCCGGCCCATGACTGGGCGCCCATCGTCGAAGAGGTGAAGGTCGAGGGCGGCTATGAGCATGCGCTGGGCGCGGCGCTGGGCGACGACCTCGATGCGGCGTCGGAAGACACCGCGCCGGCCCATTGGCGTAAAGTCGCCGACAGCACGAGCGATCCGGCGCTGCCCCAGGGCGCGACGCCGCTCAGCCAGTTCGTTGAGGCACCGGACGCGCTTTCCCGCCGCCTCGCGCAGATCGGCGTGGTCGAGGCCGCGCAGGGCCGGGCCATGCAGTCGCAACTGAAGCCCGGCCAACGCCTCGTCTCCATGGACGGCGATCTGTGGCGTTGGGACGGCTATAGCGCCCAAGCCGGCACCGCGACCGCCGCCGGCGCGCGGCTCGAAGAGCGCAGCCGGCTGGAGGCGCTGAAAGAGAAAAAGACGGAAGCCCTCGACGCGGAGACCTCGACCGAGACGGCGTTTGCCGCCGCGATGGAACGCGCCGAGACCACGGCGCAAGCCACCAAGTCTCTGCGCCTGAAGGCCAAGGAGACCCATGGCGAGCTCGACCGCGCGCGCGAGGCGATCGCTGCGTGCGAGCACGAGGCGCAAGCCAACAGCAAACAGCTCGGCGCGCTGGCCGAGGCGCTCAGCCGCACCAAGGCCGCTTCTGCCGAAGCGAAGGAGCAGGCGGACGGCGCGGACGAGGCGCTTCTGGTGCTTGCCGCCGTGGCCGGTCTCGAAGCCGCGCTGGAAGCGGCGCAAGGCGACGCGGGAACCTTCCGCGCCAACGCCGCGCGCGCCGACGCCAATCTCGAAGGCTTCGAGCGCCAGGTGCGCCTGCGCCAGGAGCGGGCAGAGGCCATCCGCGCCGAGGAAGAGCTTTGGCAGAAGCGCATCACCAACTCGCGGGAGCAGATCGAGACCTTGCGCGCGCGCAAGCAGGAGACGGGCGCCGATTTGGAAGCGCTGGCCAATCTCCCGGCGGAAATCGAAGAGCGCCGCGGCAAGCTGATGGAGGCAATTGCCGAGGCCGAGCGCGAGCGCGCCAAGGCCGGCGACGATCTGGCCGTGGCCGAGACCGCGCTGAAAGCCCAAGAGAAGGCACTGCGCGCGGTGCAAGAGCAGCTGGCCGAAGCCCGCGAGGCCAAGGCGCGCGGCGAAGCCAGGCTCGAGGGCGCGCGCGAGCGGCGCAGCGAACTGGCCCGGTTGATCCGCGAGCAACTCGATTGCGCGCCGGAAGAGTGTCTTGAACGCGCCGATCTCAAGGAAGGCGCCGAGGTCCCCGCGCTGAGCGACGTGGAAGAGCGCCTGGTCAAGCTCAAGGCCGACCGTGAGCGGCTCGGCGGCGTCAATCTCCGGGCCGAAGAGGAAGAGGCGGAGCTTTCGGCCCAGCTCGAGGAGATGGAGCGCGAGAAGGCCGACGTGGAAGAGGCCATTGCGCGCTTACGTCAGGGCATCTCGAACCTGAACCGCGAGGGGCGCAAGCGTCTCTTGGAGGCCTTCGAGACGGTGAACAACCACTTCCAGCACCTGTTCAAGACGCTGTTCGGCGGCGGCACGGCCGAGCTCAAGCTGGTCGATTCCGACGATCCGCTGGATTCCGGGCTTGAGATCTTCGCCCAGCCGCCCGGCAAGCGGACGCAGACGCTGACGCTGCTCTCGGGCGGCGAGAAGGCGCTGACCGCTATGGCGCTGATTTTCGCGGTGTTCCTGACCAATCCCTCGCCGATTTGCGTGCTGGACGAGGTGGATGCGCCGCTCGACGACGCCAATGTCGACCGCTTCTGCCGGTTGATGGAGGAAATGGCCCGCGAGACCGACACGCGCTTCCTGATTATCACCCACCACCCGCTGACCATGGCGCGGATGAGCCGGCTGTTCGGGGTCACCATGTCGGAGCGGGGCGTGAGCCAGCTCGTGTCGGTGGACCTGGACACCGCCGCGAAGCTCCGCGACGCCAGCTAAAGGGCCGGATTTCTCCCGGATTTCACCTTCTCCCTGCGGCGCCGTGACTTCCTTGACAGCCCGGAATCCCCAACTAAAGTGCGCGCCAAGCTTGAGGACCAGCCGGTCCTTTAGGGCTCTCCCGGAAATTGAGCAGCGCTAATGGCCGGAGCCGAAAATCAGTCCGGACGCTCACGAGGCGGCCGCGACACAGACGCTATTCGGCAGCGGCTCGACGCTCTCGAGGGGAAGCTCTCGAAGGCTCAAAGCCGGCGCCCGCAACCGCCCGAAGACCACGAGGGGCGGAGTAAGGCGATGGGCCAGGCACTCAGGCTGGCGACCGAGATGGTCGCCGGGGTAGCTGTAGGGGGATTCATCGGCTGGGCGCTTGACCAGCTGTTCGGCACAGCCCCGTTCTTCATGGTGGCGTTCCTCTTTTTAGGAGGCGGCGCCGGCATCATGAACGTGGTGCGGACGGCCAAGTCCATGCAGGGCGAGCCCATGCCGGGTCATCACCTGCGAAACGCGACAGACGACGATGAGGATTAGGGGCATTTCGACGTGATTGGGGCAGCATACGCCGCGGAAGAGGTAGGACACGGGGACGGTCACGGAGCTGGCGGTACCGGCCTGCCCGATCCGATGCACCAGTTCGAGATCAAGCGTTTGATCGATCTCGACGTGTTCGGCTTCGACGCATCCTTCACCAATTCCGCGCTGTTCATGGTCATCGCCGCCGGGGTGATTACCCTGTTCACGGTGGTCGCCATGCGCAGAGGCGAGCTGGTCCCGGGCCGGCTGCAATCCATGGCGGAGATGTCCTACGAGTTCGTGGCCAATATGGTGCGCGACAATGTGGGCACCGCGGGGATGAAGTATTTCCCCTTCATCTTCACGCTGTTCATGTTCGTGCTGGCGCTGAACGTGCTCGGCCTGGTGCCCTACTCCTTCACGGTGACGAGCCACATCATCGTCACCTTCGCGCTGGCCGCCTTCATTTTTATCGGCGTGACGTTGATCGGCTTCTGGAAGCACGGCATCGGCTTCCTGAAGTTTTTCGTGCCGTCCGGCGTGCCCTTCATCTTGTTGCCGCTGCTCGTGGTGATCGAGGTGATCTCCTATCTTACGCGGCCGATTAGTCTTTCGGTGCGCTTGTTCGCCAACATGATGGCCGGCCACACCATGCTGAAAGTGTTCGGCGCCTTTGTCGTGGCGCTCGGCCTGCTCGGCGGCTGGGCGGCGCTTGCCTTCATGGTCGCCTTCACGGGGCTCGAGCTCCTGGTGGCGTTCCTGCAGGCCTACGTGTTCGCCATCCTCACCTGCATTTACCTCAACGATGCGCTTCATATGCACTGAGCCATCACACTAACGATCGTCCAAGGAGAGAAAATCATGGAACCAGAAGCAGCAAAACTGATCGGCGCGGGTCTCGCCTCGATCGCGCTTGTCGGCGCCGGCGTCGGCATCGGCACCATCTTCGGCAACTACCTGCAGGGCGCGCTGCGCAACCCGTCGGCCGCTCCGAGCCAGTTCGCCAACCTGCTGCTCGGCTTTGCATTGGCCGAGGCGACCGGGCTGTTCGGCCTCGTGGTGGCGCTGATCATCCTGTTCGTGTTCTAGGCTGAGCCACTAGGCTCACACGCGAGGGACACGACCATGCCGCAACTCAACCCGCTCGATTGGGCGCCGCAGCTCGTCTGGCTCGTTCTCACCTTCGGCATTCTTTATCTGCTGATGGTGTGGATCGCGCTGCCGCGCATTGGCAGCGTGATCGAGAAGCGCGCGGCTCACATCGAGGGCGATCTTAAGACCGCCGAGAAACTCCGGCGCGATACGGAAGAAGCGATCGCCGCCTACGAGCAGGCGCTCGCCGAAGCCAAGCAGAAGGCGCATGCCATCGTCGAGGAAGGCCGCACCAAGCTGAAGGCCGAGACCGACGCGAAGCGGCAGAAGCTAGAAAAAGAGCTCGCCGCCAAGAGCGCGGAAGCCGAGAAGCGGATCAATGCGGCCAAGGCGTCGGCCATGAAGGAAGTGAACGCCGTGGCCGCGGACGTCGCCGCCGACATCGTGAAGAAACTGACCGGCACGGCGCCGCCCAAGGGCGACCTCGACAAAGCCGTCTCGGCGGCACGGAAGGCTTAAAGCAGATGGATTTCCTTGCCACACCGGAGTTCTGGGTCGCCGTCTCCTTCTTCTTGTTCCTCGGACTGGCGTTCTATCTCGGCGTTCACAAGAAGGTCGCCGTGGCGCTCGACGCCCGGTCGGCCGCTATCGCCAAGGAGATCGACGAAGCCAGGTCCTTGCGAGAGGAAGCCGAGAAAGTGCTCGCCGACTATCGCCGCAAGCAGGGCGACGCGGCCAAAGAGGCGGAAGGCATTATCGAACTCGCCGGCAAGGAAGCTTCGGCCATGGCGGCGGAAACCTCCCGCACCATGAAAGAGCAGTTCGAACGGCGCATGAAGCTGGCCGAGGACAAGATCGACCGCGCCGAAGCCGATGCCGTGCGCGAGGTGCGCGCCGCCGCCGCGGACGCCGCCGTGCTGGCCGCGCAAATGGTGATCGCCGACAGACTGACGCCCGAGATGGCCGACAAGTTCGTCAAGCAAGGCATCGACGCGCTCAAATCCAAGCTGAACTAAGCGGTTTTCTCCACAAACACTTCGTTTCCGGGCCTCCGCAAGGTTCGGCGCAAGCTTCCCTTACCGCCGATTTTGGCAATCGCTCCGATCAATGCGATAACATTGGTATGGTTCAGGTTGTCGAACCCCGGCATCCGGTCTCGCTCGCCGACTACGAGCGCGTCGCGGATCTGAGCGCCACGGTGCGTAGCCTCCGGCAGGAGGCCGAAAGCCGCATGGCCGGCCTCAATGGCCACCGCGTGGTGATGGTCAACAGCACCGCCCAAGGCGGTGGCGTGGCAGAGATGCTGCCGGCGCTGCTGTCCTTGATGCGCGAACTCGGCATCGACGCGCACTGGTTGGTCATGGAGACGCAGGACCATGAGTTCTTCCGTCTGACCAAGCACCTGCACAATCTCATCCATGGATCCGGCGATCCCAATCTTGGCCGCGCCGACCACGACGTTTACGACCGGGTGAGCGTGGAGAATGCGGAAGCTCTCGGGCAGTTTCTGCAGCCGGGCGACGTGCTGGTCATTCACGACCCGCAGCCGACGGGCGCCGGGGCGCTGTTGCGGGAGAAGATGGACATCGCGGCGATCTGGCGCTGCCATATCGGCCTCGATAAGGAGACGCCGCAGACGCGCGCCGCGTGGGATTTTCTCGACCCCTATTTGAAGCCTTACGACCACGCCGTGTTCACCGCGCCTGAATACATCCCGAGCTCGCTTGCCGGGCGCGCCACCATCATCCATCCCGCCATCGATCCTCTCAGCCACAAGAACCGGTACCTCAAAGTTCACGAGCTGGTGGGGATTCTCGCCAACGCAGCGCTGATCAAGCCGTGGGGTCCGGTTCTCACGCCTTCTTTCGTCGAGCCGGCCAAGCGGCTCCAGGCGGACGGCAGCTGGGCGCCCGCGACGGAGCCGGAGGATTTCGGCTTGTTGTTCCGGCCCATCGTGACGCAAGTCTCGCGCTGGGACCGGCTCAAGGGCTTTATTCCCCTGATGGAAGGGTTCGTGTCTCTGAAGCGCGACCTCGAATCGCGTACCGATCTCGAAGAGCAGCACCGGCACACCTTGCAGCTTGTCCGCCTGGTTCTTGCCGGACCTGACCCGGCATCCGTCGACGACGATCCGGAAGGCAAGGAAGTCATGGCGGAGCTCTGCGCCGCCTATACCGCGCTGCCGCCTAATCTCCAGGCCGATATCGCGATGATCTCCTTGCCGATGTCCTCGAAAGAGAACAACGCGCTCATCGTCAACGCTCTGCAATGCTGCTCCGACGTCGTGGCGCAGAACTCGATCCAAGAGGGGTTCGGACTGACCGTCACGGAGCCCATGTGGAAGCAGGCCGCGTTGCTGGGCTCCTCGGCCGTGGGCATCAGGCAACAGATCCGCCCGGATCTGGATGGTCTCTTGATCAAGAATCCGGAGGATCCCCGCGAGATCGCCGAAGCGCTCGATACGCTGTTCGCCGACCAAGCCAAGCGCGACGCCTTCGGACGAAGCGCGCGCCAACGTGTTCACGGCAATTTTCTCGTGTTTACCCAGGTGGAGCGCTGGCTCGAGCTTCTGACCAACACGGTCGCGGCGCGCTGGCCCAGCGGTTAGCTTCGCCGCTCTCTACTTCACCACCGCAATGATGGGGCCGTAGCCGCCATGCGAGGGCGGGTCGTTGCGGCGGAGCTCAGGCGCGTAAAGCCCAGGCGCGGTGCCGCCGTCCAGGAACAGCGCATTCTTAGTGCCGAGACCGTCACGGAACAGGCGGGCGAATTCATAGAAGCTCACGCGGCCGCGCGTCATGACGAAGTGAACCTTGCCGTCCGGTGAGACGCCGACGCCGTTTCGGGGCTTGAGATCCTTCGACTTGACGATGAAGGCCGGGTGGATGGTCCCGTCGATGACCAGCATGGGACCGGACTGAGTCGCAAATTCAACCTTCGGCTTTTGCGCGAGGAAGCGTTCCGTTTCGAGTACGCCGGCGTCGCCGTCACCGAAATAGAACACGCCGTTCGGCTTCTTGTAAAAATTCGGAATCTGGCTCGGCCTGCCCGTCACGGTCTCGGTGTCGGCCTTGGCCAGCCGCCGGCCGTTCTCGACATGAAGCCCGACGGGGCTGAAATCGTCCTCGTACATGCCGCCGTTCATGGCAAATTCCAGCGACTTCCCGGCCTCCTCCAGCTCGTGTGCGAGTGCCCTGAAGGTGCGCAACGGCCGGCCGTCACGGCCGCGCCAATAAAGCTGCAAATCGTCCTTGGCGGGATCGAAGGTGCAGACGATATAGCGTGCGTTGGCGAAGCTCTCATCGCGGCACGGCTCGGCATGAGCGGTGGTGCTTGCGCCGAGCGCAAAAAATGCGACGCCGAGCAGGAGGAGCCAAGGACGCATGCCGGCCCGCCCTATTTGAGGGCCACGAAGATCTTGTAGTCCTCGGGCCTGGTGCCGACCCGAATGGGGAAGGAAATCTCGCGCACCATGGAGAAATAGCCGACCGGCGTGTTCGGCGGCACCGTGACCCGCACCGACATCTTGTCCTTGGCGAGCGTGTTCTTGTAGGCATCCGTGGCGTGGATGGCGACCGGCAGCGTCACCGCGCCGGCCTTGCCCTTCGGCCCTAACAGGACGCGCCCCGCGAAGCCGTATTTCACGACCACCCCGCCATTGTAGAAACGGCATTCGCGCGAAAGCTTGGTGATCTCGCCGCGATTGACCACATACATGGCGTCGTTGTCATGACCGGACTGATAGACGGTGCGCAGCCGCTCATTGGGCCAGGCGACGACCTGCGGACAATTGAGCGCGTTGCCGGCGGCGGCATCGGCGGCGGGCGCCTCCGCTGTCTGGGTCCGCGGCGGGGGCTCGCCCCGCGGCAGGGTATCGGGCAGCCTCTCGCTGGCGAAGCCGGTGGAGTCGCCGCCGAGCTTCGACCCGCCGCAGGCCGACAGCGCCATGAGGCCCACGAGCAGCCCGCATAGCGCCGCGATCCGCAGCCACGCATGAACTTCGATCCGCCTCAACTCATCCCCGTCCTTGGCTTGACATGCCAGGCATCCCCGCCTGATATGCCCGGGCTCGACGCGAAAAGTGCTTGAAATGTCCTGAGCTTCCGGGCCTTCGCTGAGCGCCAAACTATCTGCCCTGCCTGGGCCCGACAAGGCCCGACTTGCTGGGTCACAAGGCCCGACTTGGGGTCGTTCGCGGCCAAAATGGCCGTTTCTGGAGCGCCGATGACCGGCATGGATCACGCCAATGGGCGGCATGGTGACCGTCCTTCCTTGACCGTCTATCTCGCCGCGCCGCGCGGGTTCTGCGCCGGCGTGGACCGGGCTATCCAGATCGTCGAGCTTGCGCTCGAGAAGTACGGCGCCCCGGTCTATGTCCGCCACGCCATCGTCCACAACCGCTACGTGGTCGAGACGCTGAAGGCGAAGGGCGCCATATTCGTCGAGGAATTGGACGAAATCCCGGATACGGACGCGCCCATCGTGTTTTCCGCCCATGGCGTGCCCAAAGCGGTGCCCCAGGCGGCGCGGCACCGGCACATGTTCGTGCTCGACGCCACCTGCCCGCTGGTCTCCAAGGTGCATGTCGAGGCCGAGCGGCTTCACGAGCAAGGCGCCGAGATCCTGCTGATCGGGCATGCAGGGCATCCCGAAGTGGTCGGCACCACGGGCCAGTTGCCCGAGGGCGCCGTGCACCTGGTCGAGACCCTCGAAGACGCGCATGCCTTCACGCCGAAAGACGCCTCGAAGCTCGCGGTGATTACCCAGACCACGCTCTCGGTGGACGACACCCGCGAGATCATGACCACGCTTCAGGCGCGCTTTCCGACGATCGCCGTGCCGCGTAAGGACGACATCTGCTACGCCACCACGAACCGGCAAGACGCGGTGAAGCGAATCGCGCCAAAATGCGACTGCATGATCGTGGTCGGCTCGCCAAACAGCTCGAATTCGCTCCGCCTCGTGGAGGTGGCCGAGCGTGCCGGCTGTCCTCGTTCCATGCTGGTGGAGCGCGCGAGCGAGATCGACTGGACCCTGTTCGAGGGCATCCGCCACCTCGGCATCACGGCCGGCGCATCGGCGCCCGAAATCCTCGTGGACAGCATTATCGATGCTTTCGGGGAGCGGTTCGCCGTCACGGTCGAGACGGTGACGACGGCGGAGGAAAACATCACCTTCAATCTTCCCCGCCCCTTGCGGGACATGCCGGCGGCTTAGATGGCGGTCTACACGGACGTCTCCGACGAGGAGCTTGAAACCTTCATCGCAAGCTACGACATCGGCGGTCTGACCTCCTTCAAGGGGATCGCCGAGGGCGTGGAGAACTCGAACTACCTCGTCCATACCGAGAGCGGGCCCTTCATTCTCACGCTTTACGAGAAGCGGGTGCGGCCCGAGGATCTGCCCTATTTCCTGGCGCTGATGGAGCATCTTGCGGCGCGCGGCATCTCGTGCCCGCTGCCCGTGCGCGACCGCGAGGGCCGCATTCTGAAGACGCTGGCGGGGCGTCCGGCGGCGCTGATCAGCTTTCTCAAAGGCCTCTGGGCGCGGCGGCCGGGCATCGGGCATTGCGCCGGGCTTGGGCAGGCACTCGCCAAGTTTCACCTTGCCGGGCTCGATTTTCCCATGGCCCGCGACAACGATCTGTCCTTGCCGGGCTGGCGCACTCTGTTCGAGGAGGTCCGCGACAGCGCCGATGGCGTGATCCCGGGCCTCAAGGACGAGATCGCAAGCGAGCTCGACTATCTCGGCGCCAACTGGGCGGCGGACCTGCCTAAGGGCGTGATCCATGCGGATCTGTTCCCCGACAATGTGTTCTTTCTCGACGACAGGCTGTCGGGCGTGATCGACTTCTATTTCGCCTGCAACGACATGCTGGCCTACGACGTGGCGGTCTGCCTCAATGCTTGGTGCTTCGAGCCGGACGGCTCCTTCAACATCACCAAGGCGCGGGTCATGCTTCAGGCCTATCAGCGCGAGCGGCCCTTGACCGCGCCGGAACTCGACGCGCTGCCGCTTCTGGCGCGCGGCGCGGCGCTGCGCTTTCTGCTGACCCGCACCTATGACTTTCTGAACACGGACGCGAACGCCCTGGTGAAGACCAAGGACCCGAACGAGTATTTGCGGAAGCTGCGCTTCCACCAGCGCGTCGGCTCCTACCGCGATTACGGGCTCGGAGAGCATTGATGGCCGAGCTCCCCAAGGTGGTCATTCACACCGACGGCGCCTGCTCGCGCAATCCGGGCCCCGGCGGCTGGGGCGCGATCTTGCAATCGGGCGCGCATCGCAAGGAGGTCAAGGGCGGCGAGGCCATGACCACCAACAACCGCATGGAGCTCACGGCCGCCATCGAGGCGCTCAACGCGCTCAAAGGCCCTTCCGATGTCGACCTCTACACGGACTCGAGCTATCTGCGCGGCGGCATTACCAGCTGGATCAAGGGCTGGAAGAGAAACGGCTGGCGCACCGCGGACAAGAAGCCGGTGAAGAACGTGGAGCTGTGGCAACGGCTGGAACAAGCCGAAGAACGCCACACCGTGCGCTGGCACTGGGTCAAAGGCCATGTGGGCCATGACGACAACGAGCGCGCCGACGAGCTTGCCCGCGAGGGCATGGCGCCGTTCCTCGGCGGCCGCAGCGCCGCGGGGGACGGAGGCTAGAGCTCTTTCAGGATCGCTTCCGCGGTCGAGACCTCGGCCACGCCCGGCGACTCCTCGGTGTGCAGCACCGTCACCACGCCGTCATCGACGACCATGGCATAGCGCTTGGAGCGGGTGCCGAGTCCAATGGCGCTGCCGTCGAAATCCATGCCGATCTTCTTGGTGAACTCGCCATTGCCGTCGGACAGGACCACGACCTTGCCCTTGGCACCGCTGGCATCGGCCCAAGCGTCGAGCACGAAGGGATCGTTGACGGCGACGCAGGCCACGGTGTCGATGCCGCTGTTCGCGAACTGCTCGGCATTTTCGATAAAGCCGGGCAGATGTTTCAGATGACAGGTCGGGGTGAAGGCCCCGGGGACCGCGAACAGCACGACCTTCTTGCCGCCGAAGACGTCCTTCGTGGTCAGGCTCTCAATGCCATCGGGCCCCATGAACCTGAAAATGGCCTCGGGCAGGCTGTCTCCTTTGGCGATGGCCATGCGGCCTCCTTATGCTTGGTTTCGCGCGGCACCATACCGGCTTGGCCGCACCGGGCCAAGGGCAGCTCGAAGGCCGCTCGAACAGGGCTATTGCGCGGTCCAGATGGTGTCTGTCGACCCTTGGTTGGAAATAAGCGTCAAGGTGAGCGGCTTGCCTTTAATCGCGGCGGCCTCGGCTGGCGCCAGGAAGGCGACACCGAAACGCTGCCTGCCGTCTTGAAGCGGTCCAAGGGCCTTCGGCACGGGCACGAGCACCTCGGGGCTTGCGATGAACAGATCCGTGCCGGTCGCGCCTTCCGGAAACAACGCTTCGACCTCCAGTCCCGGTGTCTCGCCATCCAGCTGCTGCACGATCTTGGCGATGCGCGGCAGGCCATCGGTCTTTGCGGGCTTCGGCACGCGGACGAGCGCCGTCTCGATGAGCCGCGCATCTCCTTTGCCGAGATCGGCCGGAAGCGTCGCCTTCAACTCGACCGCGTTCGGAATGCAGAGATCCTTGCAGAGCCCGTACTCAAAGTTGAGCGACAGCTCGACGGGTTCGCCGGCGCGCTCGGGCACGATCCTCACGGGAAAGACCACCTCGTCGTGGTAGCCGATCGCCGTGCCACTCGCGTCGGCGAAACGGTGCGGCACGGGGTAAAGCACTTCGGCGCTTTTCAGGTTCTTCGAACCGGCCCAATCGAAAGTGGGCGGGACGCCGGAATCGCCCGGGTTCTGCCAATAGGTCTTCCAGTCGGGCTCCATGCGAAGCTGAACGCCGGCATACAATTCCGGCGCCCCGCCACGGGCGACCGTGCCGCTGACCAGGCGAACTTTGGAGTTGGTCTGATCCGACCAGGCCGAGTCGCCCTTTGACGCGGCGGAGCCGGGACCGCCAAAGGCGATGCCTGAAATTGCGGCAACTGCCACGACGGTTAGCAGCGGCGCGGCGCGGCGCGCAGTGAGAACGATTCCGTTCATGGCATTCTGATTCATGACGTGCTGATTCATGACTTGGTTGAACACGGGGCCGCAAATCTAACCGCGCGTTGATGATGGCGCGACCTTGGGCAGGCTCAACATGCGTCACTCTTTTGTGAGCCCTGAGCACAACCGCCGCGGCGACAATGGCACGATCTGCCTTAATTCACCGTTTCCTCTTCCCTCGGATTGGAACTGCTGTAGCATGGATGCATGGCAAGCCAGTCCCATGCCTCTGAAGATGAGGGCTATCTTGACGGTCAGCTCCTCATCGCCATGCCAGCGATGGGCGATCCACGCTTCTCCCGCTCGGTGATCTATCTGTGCGCACACTCCTCGGAGGGCGCCATGGGCATCATCATCAACCAACGGGCGCCAAACATCAGCTTCACCGAACTTCTCGAGCAACTGAATATCGTGCCGACGGAAGATCGGATCTCCGTGTCCTCGGGACCCGCTGGCCTGGGCGCCATGGCGGTGCATCTCGGCGGTCCGGTGGAGACGGGGCGCGGCTTCGTGTTGCATAGCGCCGACTATTTTAAGGCGGAGAGCACGCTTCCCATCGACGAAAGCGTCTGCCTCACCGCGACGATCGACATCTTGCGCGACATCGCCAAGGGAAGCGGTCCCGACAAAGCGCTGCTTGCGCTCGGCTATGCCGGTTGGGCGCCGGGCCAGTTGGAGAATGAGATTCAGTCCAATGGCTGGCTCAACTGTCCGGCCAATCCGGAGCTGATCTTCGATCCCGAGGTCGACCGGAAATACACGCGCGCGCTCGACAGTCTCGGCGTCGATCCGATCCGCCTCGTCAACGATTCAGGTCACGCTTAAGCGGTGCTCGGTCCCGGCAGGGCCGTCATCGGGCCTTGGCCTGGCGCATCGACTTCAAGCCCTGACGGCTCGGCCGGCGCCGTAGCGCGCTCGCGTTGCTTGCGCTTGCGGTGGCTGGCGAGCGCCGCAAGCAGAGCGGCGACATCCTTCGCCGACATGGGCTCTCCGTAGTAATAGCCCTGGCCGAACTCGCAGCCGATCGACCGCAAATAGCTGGCATCGGCTTGCGTCTCCACACCTTCAGCCACGACTTCCTTGCCGAGCTCGTGCGCCAGCGCAACGACCGAGCGCAGGATGAGCGGCGTCTGGCCATTGAGCGAGCTGTCGCGCACCAGCGAACGGTCCACCTTGATGACGTCGAAGGGGAAGCGATGGAGATAGCTCAACGAGCTGTAGCCGGTGCCGAAATCGTCGAGCGCAAGGCTCGCGCCATAGGTCTTGAGCCAGGTGAGAATCTCGACGGCGCGTTCGGGGTTCTCCATGACCAGCGACTCGGTGATCTCGAGCTTCAGCGTACCCTTCGGCACGGACTCGCGGGCGAGCATCAACCTAATCTCCTGCACCATATCTTGGCGGAAGAGCTGGCGGCTCGACACGTTGACGCTGACAAATAAAGGATCGCGGTCGCGCGGCAGGACACGGTGCCAGTTCGCGGCTTCTTCCAGCGCCTGGTTCAACACATAGCTGCCGAGATCGACGATCAGTCCGGACTCTTCGGCGAGCGGGATAAAGTCCTCCGCCGCGAGGCGGCCACGGCTGGGATGGTCCCAACGCAGCAGCGCCTCGAAGCCGGCCAGCTGGTTGGACGCGAGCCGGGTGATGGGCTGGTACAGCACGGAGATCTGCTGCCGGTCCAGCGCCATGCGCAGCTCGCTCTCGAGCGGCAAACGGCTCTCGTCCTCGGTGCGCATGGCCGGGTTGAAAATCTCGATACGATCGGCACCGCCGCGCTTGGCGCGGAGCATGGCGATCTCCCCGTCGCGCAGCATGTCTTGGCCGTTCTGCTGAGAGCCGTCGTGAACGACGATGCCGATGGACGCGGTGAGAATGATCTCCTTGGCGCTGATCTTCATCGGCGTACGCAGCGCCCGCCTGACACGTTCGGCCAAGGTGGCGACGTGGTGGGGGTCGCTGTCGGAAATCAGCAGGATCGCGAATTGATCGCCGCCGAGCCGCGCCAGCGTGTCTTGCGGATTGAGGTGACGGCCGAGCCGGCGCCCCAAGGTCAGCAGCATGGAATCGCCGATGACGAGGCCGAAGCTCTTGTTGACGTTCTTGAAGCGGTCGATGTCGATGAAGATTACGGTGGGCCGGTGCGATTGGCCTTCCGCGGCGCGGGTGATGGCGCCTTGTAGCCGGTCCATGAACAGTTCGCGGTTGGGAAGCCCCGTCAGGCTGTCATGCACCGCGTCGTGCATCAGTCTCTCTTGAGAGCGCTTGAGGCTGGTGATGTCGCGCATCAGGCCGACGCAGCGCAGGAGACGCACATTCTCGTTGGGTTCGGCATGCGCACGAAGATCATACCAAAGATAGGTGCCGTCGTGGCGGCGCAGACGGAAGTCGATGACGAGCTCGCCGCCATGCTTCTCCTGGAGCGACCACAGCATGAGCCGGAACCGGTCGCGATCGGAGGCGTGCATGTGCTGGATGAATTGGTCGACGCTGACATTGAGCGCGCCCGGATCGAGCCCCAACTCGATCTCGATATCGCTGCCGACGGTGATGAAATCGCGGCCGGCGTGCCACTGGAAGACATGCGTGCCGGAGCCGTCGACGGCAAGCGACTTCATCTGTACGAGGCTCGGCGGACCGAGACTCACGGCGCCGCCGCCGCTGCGGAAGGCGAACTGCGTGACCGTGAACCCCAAGAGCACGATGATGAGCACGAGGCCCGCGACGAGACCGGAGACGACGACCTCACCCGATAGCTTGCCGAGCACGACCATGGACGCGCCGAGCAGCCACACGACCAGCAGCATCCAGCATGGGATGAGCGACATGGCGCGATCCTGACCGCGCAAGGCAAAATAGGCGATCAGCACGGCACCGACGCCCGCGATCACGAGCGTGGAGGCGCGGGCAAGCCCGGCGGCGGTCTGCGGATCGATAATGGCGACGACGATCAGGGCGAACTGGGCGGCGATCCAGCCCCAGAACATGGTCTTGATCCAGACATGCCACAGGCCAATGCGCAGGAAGGTGTAGAGGAACAGCACCAGGCTCGCGGCGAGCCCGGCCTCGGCGGCGGCACGGTAGACGGCCGTGCGGTCGGGGCCCACGGGGAACAATTTGTTCCAGAAGCCGAAGTCGACACAGAAATAGATCAGCGCCGCCCAGGCGACCAGCGCGGTGGCCGGGAAGATGGCGCGATGGTTGGCGGCGAAGATCGCGGTGAGGAAAATGGCGAGCAGGCCAGTAATGCCGAGCAGCACGCCGTTGAACAGCATGCGGTCTTGCTGCTTGGCTTGGTAGGCGTTGGCATTCCATAGAGAGAGCCGCGGTACCTCGGTGGAGGCAAGCTCCGCCGCGTAGGTCACGGTCTGTCCGGGCTCGAGGCTCAGCCGGAACATGTCGGCACGGTCGCTCTTCAGCGGCTCCGGCCGGAAGCCGAGCGACGGGGTAACCGCGGTGATCCGCGGCGCATCGAGTTCGGGGCGGAACACGCCTGAATTGGCGAGCGTATAGCGCGGCGCCACGAGCCAGCGGGTGATGCGCTCATCCGTGGGGTTCGACAGGGCGAAGACGAGCCAGCCCGGATTTGTGCCCGGGGTGGACGCCTGCACCGCCATGCGGCCGATATAGCCGTCGGGGCCCGGCGCGGTTTCGATCTGGAGCCGGTCGCCCCTGCCCTCGTAAAGCTCGCCCTTGGCGGTGATGTCGATCTTGGCCGCCGCCGGATCGACGGGGGTCGCCTCGATCGCCTGCGCGAGGCCCGGGACAAGCACGATCAGCGCGAGCAGAAGCGCGCAGACAAGCGAGCGCCCGCCCTGGCCTTCCGGCCAGTGAGCAACCGCGTTCACGCCTGTTGACGCGTGCCTCGTCACAACCTCTCCCCCGTTCGTTCCAGCGCTCTAGCCGCGTGGATCCGAGTCGAGCAGCGCGTAAAGCAGATGATCCTGCCAGATGCCGTTGATCCGCAGATAACGGCGGGCCAGACCCTCTTGCTTGAATCCTGTCCTCTCCAAGAGCCGCATCGACGCCGTGTTGTTCGGCAGGCATGCGGCCTCCAGCCGGTGCAGCTCGAGCGAGTCGAACACAAACGGCACGACGACCCGAACGGCCGCCGTCATGTAGCCTTGGTTGGCGTAGTCGGCGCCGACCCAGTAGCCCAGCGTACAGGACTGGGTCACCCCACGGCGCACATTGCAGAGCGTCAACCCGCCGACCAGCTCACTGGTCACCGCGTCATGGATGAACAGCGCGTAGCCCACGTCCTCGCGCAAATCGCGCATGTAATGGCGCACGCGCCGGCGGAAGGAGGCGCGCGACAGCTCGTCCGGAGCCCAGAGCGGCTCCCATGGCATGAGGAATTCGCGGCTCGACGCCCTCAGCTCGGCCCAAGCCGGAAAATCCGACATCTGCGGCGTGCGCAGCATGACGCGTTCGGACTCGATGACCGGCCCAAAATCGCTCGGGGAGGCAGCTCGCAGCAATGCCATCGACTAGCACCCTCTTCAGGCAGCCTTGCTCGCCGGGACAGCAAATTTTTCGGCCACGGACTCGAACCTTGCAACATTAAGAATGGGCCCCACCGTGGCAAGGCTTAGCGGCGATATGAGAACCTTCTCAAGCATCGCTTGCAGATCTGCGGCCTCGACTTCCTCGACCCTCTCGATCAGCTCGGGGATCGGCAAGACGCGGCCATGAATGAGGATTTGGCGGGCGATCTGCTCGGCGCGGCCACACGAACTCTCAAGACCCGCGAGCAGCCCCATCTTGAGCTGGGCCTTCACCCGCGCGATCTCGGCGTCGTTGAAGCCGCCCGCCGCCGCTTGCTCCAGCTCTTGGCGGATCACGGCGAAAAGCTCGTCCGCTTTGTCGGGAGAGCCGGCCGCGTGGATCACGAACATGCCGCTGTCGGTCAGGCCGGTGGAAAAGGCGTAGACGGAATAACACAGCCCACGGCGCTCGCGCACTTCCTGGAAGAGCCGAGACGACATGCCGCCACCGAGCGCGCCGGCCAGGATCTGGGCGATGAAATAGTCGTCGGCGCCATATGCGGGCGCCTCGAAGGCGAGCATGAGGTGGGTCTGCTCGAAGGGCTTATCCGAACGCTTGACGCCGCCGGTATAGATGGCGCCTTGCGGCTGCGGTGTCGCGTCTTGAGGGAGCGCCGACAGCCACCGCTCGGCTTCCGCCACGAGCGCCGCATGATCGAGGGCGCCGGCCGCGGCAAGCACCATGTTGGGCGCGTGATAGTGGGCCGAGAGATAGGTGCCCAGATGCGACTGCTGGAAACAGCCCACGCTCTCGACCGTGCCGAGAATGGGCCGGCCCACCGGTTGATCCGGGTACGCCGCTTCGGAGATGAAGTCGTAGACGATGTCCTCCGGCGAATCCATGCAGGCCGCGATCTCCTGGAGGATGACGTCACGCTCGCGCTGAAGCTCCGTCAGATCGAAGCGCGGGTAGAGAATAATATCGCTGAGGATGTCGAGGGCGAGCGGCATGTCGTTGCGCATGACGCGCGCGTAGTAGCAGGTGGAGTCGACGGACGTCGCCGCGTTGAGGTCGCCGCCCACGGCCTCGATCTGCTCGACGATGTCGCGGGCGCTGCGCCGCACCGTGCCCTTGAAGGCCATGTGCTCGAGGAAATGAGCAACGCCGTGCTCGGCGTGGCCTTCCGAGCGGCTGCCGGCGCCGACCCAGATGCCCAGGGAAACGGTCTCGACCTCGGGCATCGCATGGCTGACCACGGTCAGCCCATTGGCCAGAATTGACCGTTCGACACTCACGCCTGCACCTCCGTGGCCGCGGGCTCTGCCCGGCCATGACTGACAATAAACTCGGCGACGGCGGCGAATTCCGCAGGTAGCACGGTGCAGCGCTCGTGCTGGCCGAGCTTCAGCTGCAACCGCTCGGGCTGCGCGGGCAGTTGACCGCTCGCCCGCTCCACCGCTTCGGGGAACTTGGCCGGATGCGCCGTGGACAGCACGACCATGGGCGCGCCGCCCTGATCCGCCTCCTGATGGGAGGCCGCGATGGCGACGGCCGTATGCGGATCGACCAGCATGCCCGTCTCTTCGAAAACCCCCCGAATGGTCATCTCCGTCTCGTGCTCGCCGACCGAATAGGCGCTGAACAGTTCGCGCAATTGGCCGAGCTCCCCTTGGCTCAATTTGAATGCGCCCGTGGTGCGCAGCTCCTCCATCAGGCCCCCAACACGGGTGGCATCCCGGCCGGCAAGCTCGAACAAGAGGCGTTCGAAATTGCTCGCAAGCTGGATGTCCATGCTCGGGCTTGAAGTGGCGATCACGCCTTGCGGCGCGTAAATCCCCGACGCAAATGCGCGCGGTAAACTGTCGTTGAGGTTCGTGGCGATAACGAGGCGCTGGACCGGTAAGCCCATGGCCCGGGCGGCGTAACCAGCGAAAATATCTCCGAAATTTCCGGTGGGCACGGTAAACGCCACCGGCCGGTGGGGCGCGCCGAGGCTCACGGCGGCCGTGAAGTAATAGGGGATCTGGGCGAGGATCCGGGCGAAATTGATCGAGTTGATGCCCGTCAATCCGAGCCGGCGGCTTAAGGGCGCGTCGCGGAACAGTCCCTTCACGATGGCCTGGCAATCGTCGAAGGTCCCCTCCACGGCGATATTGTGGATGTTGGCCTCCGTGGCCGTGGTCATTTGACGGCGCTGGACGTCGCTGATGCGGCCCTTGGGGTGAAGGATGAAGACGTCGATGGCGTCGAGCCCGCGAAAGGCCTCGATGGCCGCGGCGCCGGTGTCGCCGGAGGTGGCGCCAACCACCGTGGCCCGGGCCCCTTTTCGCAGGAGCGCCCGGTTCATGAACCGGGACACGACCTGCATGGCGAGGTCCTTGAAGGCCAGCGTCGGCCCGTGGAACAGCTCCAGCACAAAGGCATTGGGCCCGAGTTGGGACAAGGGCGCGACCGCCGGATGGTGGAAGCCGTCATAGGCCTCCGCCAGCACGTCCTCGAGATCGTCCAGGCAGGGATCGCCCGCGAGATAGGGTCGCATGATCCGGTCGGCCACCTCGGCATAGTCGAGGCCGGCAAGGCTCGCGATCTCGTCCGGCTCAAGCCGCGGCCAGACCTCGGGCATAAACAACCCGCCGTCCGGAGCAAGGGCTGCCAGGAGCGCACCCTCAAAGGAGAGCGCCGGCGCCTCACCGCGCGTTGAGATGAACTTCAAGATCTGCCTCTCGCCGAGAAATGGTGCTTTTCGGCCTGACCCTAACGGTCGGAGAGGCCCCCCGCAACATGGCCAAACCCAGGCTCGTTAAGACTTCTCGCCCCGATAGGCGCCCCACACATAGACGCCATAGACCGCCACGAGGCAAATCGCCAGGCCGAACCAGGTCAAGGCATATTGGAGGTGGTTGTTGATCAGGGTGAGCCGGGTCTGCCCCCCTTTTGGCCAGCCGCCCGGCACCTCGGTCGCATCCGCCTCCAGGAAGAACGGCGTCACCTGGACCGTGCCTCCCGGGAACATGGACTGGGCCATGGTGACGAGATCCCGAGAGAACCACTGATTTTTGTCAGGGTCGTTGTCGGGGATGAAGACGTTCGGTTCCTCGGGCGTGCGGAGGAGCCCCGTCACACTGACCACCTCTTGGACTTGGCCTTCGGGCCGGGTCGAGGGGTCACGCAGTCTCTCCGGCACGAACCCACGGTCGACGAGCACCACATGTCCGTCGACGGTCTCCAGCGGGGTGATGACGTGCCAGCCCGGCTCTCCGTCAAGGGAAAATCCGTAAAGATAGCGCTCGCGTTTGTGGTGAAAGCGGCCCTCGACGCGCACGCGAAAATAGCTCGGATTCTTGCGCTCCTCAGCAAGCTCGATGGCGCGATCCAGGCTCACCGGATTCCGCTCCGTGCGCGCCTCGATGCGCGCGATGAGCCCTTCCTTCCACTCCAGGCGCTTGAGCTGCCACATGCCCAGGCTCACGAGGAACGCCACGCCGATAAGCGTGACAATCGTGAGCCGCAGGAATCCGCCGGTGGTCATGAGGCCTCTCTAGTCGGCCAACTTACCCTCTTCGGCCTTGTGCCTGAACTGGAGCGCGATGAGCACGCCCTTAAAGGACCGAAGCAGGAGAAGCGGCAGGATGAGGGCGAGGCTGCCCCATAGGATTGCGTGCAGCCAATAAGGCGGCTTGTAGAACACTTCCACGAGGAGGGCCGCGCCAACGATGAGGAACCCGGTGATGAGGATGACGAAGACCGCCGGCCCGTCGCCGGAATCGGCGAAGTCGTAGTCGAGGCCGCAAACGTCACAGCGGGGCGCGAGCGTGAGATAGCCCGCGAAGAGCTTCCCCTTGTGGCAGGACGGACAGCGGCCGGTGAGGCCGGACCAGAGGGTGGCGCCCAACGGCACGTGCTGCTTCTGCTCGATATGTCTGTCGTCCATCGTCAATGTTGTTCCAGCCACAAATGAAAAGGGGCGGCCAACCGACCGCCCCCATTATAGACGGAGTTCCCGCCGTTAGTGTCCAGGAGCAGCCCCGCCTCCCCACACATAGACGCAGGTGAACAGGAACAGCCACACCACGTCGACGAAATGCCAATACCAGGCGGCGGCCTCGAAGCCAAAATGCTGCTTCGGCGTGAAATGGCCTTTCAGCGCGCGGAACAGGCATACCAGCAGGAAGATCGTGCCGACGATCACATGGAAGCCGTGAAAGCCGGTCGCCATGAAGAACGTCGAGCCATAGATGTGGTTGGCGAAGCCGAAGCCGGCATGCATGTACTCGTAGGCCTGCAGGCTGGTGAAGAGCAGACCGAGCACGACCGTGCACGCTAGACCCCAAATGAGACCCTTGCGGTCATTGTGCAGCATCGCGTGATGCGCCCAGGTGGCCGTCGTACCCGAGGTGAGCAGGATCAGCGTGTTGACCCAAGGCAGACCCCAGGCATTGAACGTACTGCCGAAATAGCCGAGCCCCGCCACGCCGGTCTCGTCGCTCGGGATCGGCGGCCACTGGCCGCCAAGCACTTCCGTGCGCGCATAGGTGATCGCGTCGTCGGGAAACAGGGCCACGTCGAAATAGGCCCAGAACCATGCCACGAAGAACATCACCTCCGAGGCAATGAATAGGATCATGCCGTAGCGCAGATGGAGCTGCACGACCGGCGTCTCGTCGCCGCCATGGGCTTCCTTGATGACGTCGCGCCACCAGCCGAACATGGTGAGGAGGACGAGCGCGAGACCCGGCAGGATGTACCAAAGCTGCGGATCGCCGGCTTTCTTCGACATGAAGAACATGAGAAGGCCGATCGCAAGCGTGAGGCCGCCGATCGCCCCGACGATCGGCCACGGGCTCGGATTGACGAGATGATAGTCGTGTTGCGGTTTAGCGTGGGCTTGGGCCATCTTGGTGTTCCCCTTCCTCCCCAATCTGTCTCATTGGCGCCTCTGCCGCGCCGTTCGGCTTACGATCCCGAGGCCCTGTCTTCCGGCGCCGCGGCAACGTTCGACGGGTTGTCGCTGCGGTAGAAGGTATAGGACAGTGTGATCTCAGGAATGTTCACGGTGTTCACGTCCTCGACGAACTTCGGATCGACGAAGAAGCTCACGGGCATCTCGGCGCTTTGACCGGGGCCAAGCGTCTGCGCGGTGAAGCAGAAGCACTGCACCTTGGTGAAGTAACGCCCGGCCGCCTGCGGGGCGACGTTGAAGCCGGCAGTGCCGGTGACAATCTTGTCGGAATTGTTGGTCGCCTTGAAGAAGGCCAGGGCGTTCTCGCCGATATGCACCTGCATGGTGCGCTGCTCGGGCGCGAAGCTCCACGGCAAGCCCGGGTTGACGTTGGCGTCAAACCGAATCGTTACGACGCGGTCGAGGATATCCTTCGGCGCCATGTTGGCTCTCTGGGTCGCGCCGCCATAGCCCGTGGTCTGGCAGAACACACGGTAGAGCGGCACAGCGGCGAAGGACAGGCCAACCATGGCCGCCACCACGCCGACAAGTACCAGGGCGACGAGGCCCTTCTTGTCGCGTCTGCGCGGCTGTGTGTCTGGATCGCTCATGCGCTTCGCCAATCAGATCGGCCGCACGGCAACGTTGCCGCCGAGCCGGACAATGGTGACAACGAAAAACAGCACAACGAGGCCCGCGAGGATCCAGGCAATGGCCAAGGATCGCTTGCGTTGACGGCGTTTGCGTTCCGCTTCCGCATCTTCCATCACAACGCCCAATTGAACGGCAACGCGCCGTTATTAAAACCGAAGCCATGCTCCACAAGCAGCACGGCGAAGAGCACGAACAGATAGAGGATGGAGTAGGCGAACAGGTGTTTGGCCGCTCGTTCGGCCCGCTCCCCTTCCCGCGTGCGATAGCAATCGACGGCGAAGACGACGAAGAAGGCGCCAAGGATCGAGGCCGCCACCGTGTAGACCATGCCGCCAAAGCCCATCACCGCCGGCACCATGCCGAGCGGCGCCAGGATGAGGCTGTAGATCAGGATCTGCCGCCGCGTCTCGTCGGGACCATGTGTCACGGGCAGCATCGGCACGCCGGCGCGTTCGTAGTCGCGCACGCGGGTCAGTGCCAGCGCCCAGAAGTGCGGCGGCGTCCACACGAAAATAATCAGGAACATCACGAAGGACTCTAGGCTCACCGTACCGGTCGCGGCGGCCCAGCCGATCATCGGCGGCACGGCACCGGCGGCACCGCCAATGACGATGTTCTGCGGCGTCCAGCGTTTCAGCCACATCGTGTAGACGAAGACATAGAAGGCGATCGTCAGCGCGAGCAGGCCGGCTGCCACCCAGTTCGCCATCAAGCCGAGACACAGAACCGAGCCGACGGCGAGAACGGTGCCGAAGGCGAGCGCCTCATCGGGCGTGACGGCTCCCTGCGGCAGAGGCCGCGAAGCGGTGCGGGCCATGCGGGCGTCGATGTCGGCGTCGTACCACATGTTCAATGCGCCCGAGGCCCCGGCGCCGACGGCTATGCAGGCCAGCGCCGCAATGGCCAGCACGGGATGCAGGGTACCGGGCGCGGCAACCAAGCCGACCAGTGCCGTGAACACCACGAGGGACATCACCCGCGGCTTCAGCAGGGCAGCATAGTCGGCGACGTCGCCCCCAAGGACGACGTCGTGCTCGGCTGGTACCGCTTGGATAGTGGCGTCGGACATCGGCCTACTCACTCAGGCGCCTTTCGCTCGCAACATTCTCACTTGATGCGCGGCAGCGTTTCGAAGGTATGGAACGGCGGCGGCGACGGCAGGGTCCACTCAAGCGTGGTGGCGCCCACGCCCCAGGGGTTGTCCGCTGCCTTCTGCTTGCGCGCGAACTGAGCGATAATTCCAAAGAGGAACACCAGGAAACCTGCGAAAGCGATGTACGCGCCAATAGAGGAAATGAAGTTCCAGCCCGCATAGGCATCCGGATAGTCCGCGTAACGGCGTGGCATGCCGGCGGCCCCAAGGAAGTGCTGCGGGAAGAAGGCGAGATTCGCGCCGATGAACATCAGCCAGAAGTGCAGCTTTCCGATCGTTTCGGAGTACATGTACCCCGTCATCTTCGGCGACCAATAGTACCAGCCTGCGAACAGCGAGAAGACCGCACCGAGCGACAACACGTAGTGGAAATGCGCCACCACGTAATAGGTGTCGTGGTACGAGCGGTCGACGCCGGCATTCGACAGCACCACCCCGGTGACGCCGCCGATGGTGAACAGGAAGATGAAGCCGAGCGCCCATAGCATCGGCGTTTTGAACGACAGCGAGCCACCCCACATGGTTGCGATCCACGAGAATATCTTCACGCCCGTTGGCACGGCGATGACCATGGTGGCGAACACAAAGTAGGCCTGCGTGTTCACGTCGAGACCCGCGGCGTACATGTGATGCGCCCACACCACGAAGCCGATCACACCGATGGCGACCATGGCGTAAGCCATGCCGAGATAGCCGAACACGGGCTTCTTGGAGAACGTGGCCACGACCTGGCTGACAATGCCGAAGCCCGGGAGAATGAGGATGTACACTTCCGGGTGGCCGAAGAACCAGAACAGGTGCTGCCACAGCAGCGGGTCGCCGCCACGGGAGGAGTCGAAGAACGCCGTGCCGAAATTACGGTCCGTCAGCAGCATGGTGATGGCGCCGGCCAGAACCGGCAGCGCCAGCAGCAGCAGGAAGGCCGTTACCAGAATCGACCACACAAAAAGCGGCATCTTGTGCAGGGTCATGCCCGGCGCGCGCATATTGAAAATGGTCGTGATGAAGTTGATTGCGCCTAGGATCGAGGAGGCACCGGCCAAGTGGATCGCCAAAATGGCGAAGTCCATGGCGATGCCGGGTGTCCCCGAGGTGCTCAGCGGCGCGTAGATCGTCCAGCCGCCGCCGACGCCGGTCGATCCTGGCGCTCCGGGCATGAACAGCGAAAGAATCAGCAGCACGAACGCCATGACCAGCAGCCAGAACGAGATGTTGTTCATGCGCGGGAAGGCCATGTCAGGCGCGCCGATCATCAACGGCATCATCCAGTTGCCGAAGCCGCCCATGGTTGCCGGCATCACCATGAAGAACACCATGACGAGGCCGTGCGCCGTGACGAAGACGTTGAACAGCTCAGGATTGCCGAAGATCTGCATGCCCGGCTCCATGAGCTCGGCACGCATGCCCATGGATAGCAGACCGCCGACGAGGCCGCCGATGATGGCCAAGACGAGGTACATCGTACCGATGTCTTTGTGGTTGGTGGAGAACAGCCAACGCCCCACGCCGTAAGGATGATCGTGGTGGTGTTCGGCTTCTGCCTGGGCGCTGTGTGCCATGACTGTTTTCCTTATCGTCCTTGTCGTTCTTGGCTCGCGGTCATTCTAGACCATGTCAAATCTCATGCGGCCCTACTCTTCTGTAGAGGCCACCTTGCCTTCGGTGTCGATCGCGGCGGACTTGGTCTTCGCGATCCAGGCATCATATTCGTCCTGCGAGACGACGCGGACGGCGATGGGCATGAAGGCGTGATTGCGGCCGCAGAGCTCGGAGCACTGCCCGTAGAACCAGCCTTCCTTCTCGGCACGGAACCACGTCTGCTGGAGCCGGCCGGGAACGGCGTCGAGCTTCACGCCGAAGGACGGCACCGCCCAGTCGTGAATCACGTCGTTGGACTTCAGCCCGACGATGACGTTCGCGTTCACCGGCACCACGACTTCATGGTCCACGGTCAACAGGCGCGGCTGGCCCTCTTTCAGACTGGCTTCAGGGACCATGATCGAATCGAAATGAACGCCCTCGTCCGGGTAATCGTAGCTCCAGTACCACTGGTTGCCCGTGGCGGTGATGGTCACGTCGGCCTTCGGGAAGTCGTACTGGGCGAACAGGAGCCGGAACGACGGAATGGCGATGGCGACGAGAATGAAGATCGGGATCACCGTCCAGGCGACCTCGATCGCGGTGTTGTGCGAGGTGCGGGACGGATTGGGATTACGCTTCTCATTGAAGCGCACCATCACGTAGATCATCAGCCCCAGAACGAACAGCGCGACCACGGTGATGATGATGGTGACGTAGGTGTGGAAGTCGGTAATCTGCTCCATGACAGGCGACGCGGCGTCTTGAAAGCCCAGTTGCCACGGCGAGGCCTTGCCCATGCCAGCCAAAGCAGGACCGCTTGCGAATAGACCCGCAAGCGCTGCAAGAACCGTCAGCGTACGATGGAAGATCGCCATCCCTTCACTCCTAAGCCAGTTCCCCGCCCTCACCTTCAGCAAGAAGGTTTCAGGCTATTCCCAACGGGCACGGGCAGCCTTGCCCACGCCGCTCCGTAACCAAGGGCGACCGCGAACACATTAGGCGCGAATTAATGGCGTCGCCCCGCTACCAATTCTTTCTTTCCAGTCTCCGATCATAGCGCAGAGACGGGAGGTTCTTTTGTGTTTTTAAAATCATAAAGGATATAGATTGGCAACACTCATGATTCAGTGGGTTATGCGGCAAATGCACGCTTGACACTGGGTTTAAAGCCTTTGTGGCCGGGGCCTTCCAAGGCACGGTAGATTTCTCTCCAAACGTGCCGCCGAAATTTAGCCCCATTACTCGGCGATGGCCGTTTTCCATGCTCCATATCGGCGCTTCACATCGCCCCGGGTCGCGATTTAGTACTGCGGGGTGTCATTCGCACTTGCAAAAGCGAGCTTGCCGGTCCTTCTGATGATGTTCATGGCGCACAGGCCCCTTTCCCAGACACTCGCGCGCAAAGCGCATCCGCTGACCTCGATCAGTGTTGTTCTGGCGCTCGCCTTCATCCTGGTGAGCCAGGCGGCCGCTCAAGGCGCCGCGCCCGATGCCGCGCCCGGCGCCACGGGCCCAGGCAGCGTGGTGCGCGAGACGCATGGCGCCTGGCAGGTCAGCTGCCGCACACCGCCAGGCGCCAAGGAAGAAAAATGCGCGCTGGTGCAGAGCGTCACGGCGGAAGACCGGCCCAATGTCGGGCTGACGGTCGTGTTCTATAAGGCGATTGGCGAGAACAAGAAGCTGTTGCGCGTGGTGGTGCCGCTCGGCGTGCTGCTGCCCACCGGGCTCGGGCTCAAGATCGACAATGAGGATGTGGGCAACGCGCCCTTCCTCAAATGCGGCAAGCGCGGCTGCGTGGCCGAGGTGGTGCTACAGGACGAGGTGATCGGCAAGCTGAAGAAGGGTGAGAACGCCATGTTCATCATCTTCGACACGCCTGAAGCCGGCATCGGCATCCCGGTCTCCCTGGAAGGCTTCACCGACGCCTTCGCCGGCCTGAAATAGCGGCACTCCCTATCAGCGCATAAAAAATCGGCGGCAGAAAAGGAGAAATCTGCCGCCGATTCATCCGTCTTGGGGGACGGACTAACGTCCTGATCCGTGCAGGGTCGCGGTCAGGACGCGACTTGGTAAGTATATGGCGAGGAGCGGCGGACTTTCAAGTTGGGGGGCCCAAGACCGTAAATTGGTGGGCGCCAGGCCTTGCCAGCCATGGAGGTAAGTCATTGGTGTGATTAGGCATTTTGGCTTGGCTCGCGCCTCTAACGCGCGTTTTGCCGAACGTGCAGCCCTTCGGACTCCGACCAATCCCTGATCTTCTTCAGGATGCCGAGCGCCGTGCGCCCGAAGTCGGTCATCTCGTAGGTCACGGCGATGGGCTTGGTGCTGACGACTTTGCGCCGAACCAGCCTCGCCTGCTCCAGCTCCTTCAAACGCTCGTTGACCATCTTCTTGCTGGCGCCGTCGAGCTGGCGCGCCAGCTCATTGAAGCGCACCGGACCATCCTTGAGATGCCAGAGGATCGAGCCCGTCCACTTTCCGCCAAGGATGCGCATGCCGCGTTCGATGGGGCACGGCTCGGCGCATGCCTTTGTCCGCACCTTGCGATCAGATCTCTCCGCCGCGACCATTCGTCAACGTCTCCGTTGTGGTTACAAAAAGTATACTGGTTGATTATCGAAACCTGTTGCCCCAAGTCAAGCCACGAGCGAGGGCTCTGACCACGCGGTCAACCCGTTCCCGACACCACAGATGGAGACCGGCAGCATGCAAGCCAAGCTATTCACGCCCTTGGAACTCGGTGATCTCACTCTTCCCAACCGAGTTGTCATGGCGCCGCTGACGCGCAACCGGGCAGATCCGGAAGGAGACGTCCCTTATGCGATGCACGCCGAGTATTACGCGCAGCGCGCGTCCGCCGGGCTGATCATCACCGAAGGCACGCAGATCTCTCCCGAAGGCAAAGGCTACATCCAGACGCCGGGCATCCACAGCGCCGAGCAGGTCGCGGGCTGGAAGGCGGTCACCGATGCCGTGCACGGGGCCGGCGGGCGGATCTTCGCCCAGCTCTGGCACGTGGGACGCATCTCTCACGTTTCGCTTCTGCCGGACGGGCAAGCACCGGTCGCTCCCTCCCCCCTTGCCGCCAAGGCTCAGACTTTCACCGCCTCGGGATTCGCCGACGTCTCGACGCCGCGCGCCTTGGAAACCGATGAGATCGCGCGGGTCGTCGAGGATTACCGCAAGGCGGCACAGAACGCGCACGACGCCGGCTTCGATGGTGTCGAAGTCCACGCGGCCAACGGCTATCTGATCGACCAGTTCCTGCGCGACGGGACCAACAAGCGAGTGGACGCCTATGGCGGCAGCGCGGAGAACCGCACGCGCTTTCTCGCCGAGATTCTGGCCGCCGTCACGAAGGTCTATCCGTCAAAGCGGGTGGGCGTACGGTTCAGCCCGTTCTCGAATTTCAATGACATTGCCGATAGCGATCCGATGACGACCTTCGGCGCGGCGATCGCGCGGGCCAATGACGCAGGCCTCGGCTATCTGCATCTGATCGAAGGCCAGACAGGCGGGCCGCGCGAGCTTCCAGCGGGCGCCATCGCCAAGCTGCGCGCCGGGTTCGAGGGCGCCTACATGGCGAATAACGGCTATGACCGCGAACGTGCGATCGAGGCGGTTGACTCCGGCGAGGTCGATCTCGTCGCCTTCGGCAAATTGTTCATCGCCAACCCGGATCTCGTGGCGCGTCTGGAGCAGAACGCGCCCCTCAACGAGCCGGACCAGAGCACGTTCTATGGCGGTGACGCCCACGGCTACACCGATTATCCCCGTCTCGAGGAGGTAGCCGCCTGAGGCTGGGACTGGCTGCCTGAGGCGGGAAGCTTGGGCTGGCCGCCTCCCCCGCCACCCTGCTCCGGACTCTCCACAATTTCGGCCCTATACGGGGTACACTCGTCCCAGGCTGGCGATGGGAGAGATGGCCAATGGGATCCAGACGCTACGGCGTCATACTCGCCTGCCTGGTGCTTGCGGGTCTGCCCGGCCAAAGCGCGGGCGAGACGGCGCGCCCCGAAGCGGGCCGCCTTGTCGCGTCCTATGACGCCGGTCTCGCCGGCATCAATCTCGGCGAGTTCCAGGTGACCGCGACACTGGCGGGATCGTCCTATAAGATGGCAGCCCAAGGGCGCTTCTCGTTGCTCGCCGGGCTGATCTACAAGGCCACCGGCACGACAACCAGCAACGGCACGATCGCCAACGCAAGCCCGCGCCCGGCGCGCTACACCTTGTCCTTCGAGGACAGCAAGAAACGCCAGCGGCTCCGCATGACCTTCGCCGGCGGCACCGTCACCGATGTCACCATCGATCCGCCAAAACGGCATGGGCGCGACGTTCCCGTCAAGGCGGAGCAGTTGAAAAACGTCCTCGACCCGTTGACCGCGGCCTTCTTATCGGTGCGCTCCGACGCGCCCGCCGGGGATGTTTCGGTCTGCGATCAGACCATCCGCGTGTTCGACGGCAGGCAGCGTTTCGATCTCCAGCTATCGCCGAAACGGTCCGAGGCGCTCGACAGCGCGCCGAAGGGACTTCCCGAGCGCGCCGCGGTGTGCCGCGTGCGCTACAAGCCCATCTCCGGCTACCGGCCCGACCATCCCGGCGTGCAGTACATGATGGAAACCGACGAGGTCGAGGCTTGGCTCGTGCCCGTGCCGGGAACGGATTTCTACATCCCCTACAAGATCCTCGTGCCGACGACTTGGGGCAGCGGCACGGTCGAGCTCACGGGCCTGAAAGCCAATCTCGGCGCGCTGCAACGCGCCGGTGCGCCATAGGACTCTAGAGCGCCTCAGCCTTGAACAGGCGATCGATATCCCCGTTCCAGGGCCCATGATATTCGGCCAGCAGCCGGTCCGCGGACGAGCGGCCCTCGTCGAGGATGACCTGAAGCGCTTTCAACGCCTTGGTCTCGTCCTCGCCGCGCGGATTGAGCCGTGCGCGCCGCTTGAGCCCAGCCTCCGCAAGCGTGACCATCTCGCGCGCGATGTGACGAAGGGTACGGTCGCGAAACGGCGTCGCCAGTCCAAGCCGGGGAACCTCGTCACGCATGGCCTGACGCTCCTCCGCCGTCCAGTCGGCGACGAGGTCGGCGGCGGCATCGAGTGAAGTCTTGTCGTAGAGAAGCCCGGCCCATAGCGCCGGCAGCGCCAGCAAGAGATCCAACGGTCCGGCGTCGGCGCCGCGCATCTCCAGGAACTTCTTGAGGCGCACCTCGGGAAACAGCGTGGTGAGGTGGTCGGCCCAATCTTCCGGGGTCGGCTTCACGCCCGGCAGCGCCTCGAGCTTGCCGGCCAGGAAGTCCCGAAACGAGCTGCCTGCCACGTCGATATAGCGCTTGTCGCGGTAGACGAAATACATGGGCACATCGAGCGCGTAGTCGACATAGCGCTCAAATCCCATGCCGTCCTCGAAGGCGAAGGGCAGCTGGCCGGTGCGGTCGGGATCGGTGTCACGCCAGACTTCCGCGCGAAAGGATTGGAAACCGTTGGGCTTGCCTTCGGTGAAGGGCGAATTGGCGAACAGCGCGGTGGCGACGGGCTGCAGGGCGAGCGCGACGCGCAGCTTCCGCACCATGTCCGCCTCGTTGCCGAAATCCATGTTCACCTGCACCGTCGCGGTGCGGAACATCATGTCGAGGCCACGTGTTCCACGCGTGGGCATGTAGCGCGCCATGATGCGGTAGCGCTCCTTGGGCATGAGCGGCAGCTCTTCCAGCGTCCATTTGGGCGAGAAGCCGAGCCCGATGAAACCGATACCGAGTTGCCGCGCCACGCCGCCCACCTCTGACAGGTGCTGGCGGAGTTCCTGCTCCGTCTCGTGAATCGTCTTCAGCGGCGCGCCGGAGAGTTCGAGCTGGCCGCCCGGCTCCAGGCTGATCGAGCCGCCGATGGGGCAATCGGTGCAGGACAGCGCGATGATGTTGCCGTCCTCGCGGACGGCGTCCCAGCCATAGCAATTGTGGTGGGATTCGAGCAGCGCCTGGATGCCGCGGTCGCCCCCATAGGGCACCGGCGAGTTGTCCTTGACGTTGAAACCGAACTTCTCGTGCTCGGTGCCGATGCGCCATTCGTCTTCGGGCTTCGACCCGGCCTCCAGATAGGCGACGAGTTCATCCCGCGACTCGACGATGGGGCTCTTGGGCCCGCTGACGCGTGTCGACATGAAGGAGAACTCCGCTTGGATGGCGAGGACGTGGCTCTGGAGCTAACGTCCCGGAGGACAAAGAGAAACCCTATATTGCGCGGGCAACGCGGCGCGGCAAGAGACAGTTCCGCGCAATCACGAAAGCCTGACCCCTCCCCCGCCTCACACCATCATGCGGTGGTAGAGGTCGAACATGATCCACAGACTGCCGCCGACCATGAGGAAAATGAGAACGCAGGCGAAGGCCAGCGCGATCAGGTTCTCGCGCGGCGTCGATTTGAAGTCGATATGCAGGAAGAAGCGCAGATGGACCAGGATCTGGACCACGGCGAGCGCGGCGATGACGATCAGCGCAGTCTCGCGGGGCAAGGCCTCGAAGGCGACCAGCCCGAAGGAGATCGCCGTCAAGATGAGCGCGAGCACGATACCGATCAGATAGGGCTTGATGGTCCGCTCGACCGGAATTCCCGAAGTGACATCCATCACAATAATCCCGGCAAATAGACGACGGAGAAGATCACGACCCAGATGATATCGAGGAAGTGCCAGAACAGGCCGAGCCGCATCAGCCGCGAGGCGACCGGCGGTGTCAGGCCCTTGAACACGACCTGACCGAACATCACCGCGATCCAGGACAGGCCGACGCTGACATGCAGGCCGTGGGTGCCCACCAGCGTGAAGAAGCTGGAGAGGAAGCCGCTCCGGTCGGGACCCGCGCCCTGATCGATCATGCCGCGGAACTCGCCGATCTCCAGAAAGATGAAGCCCGCGCCAAGCAGGAAGGTGATCGCCAGCCAGAGCAGCACCTTGGGCCTGTCGCCTTGCGACAGCGCCACGGCGGCGACGCCGAAGGTGGTGCTGCTCAACAGCAGAAGGGCGGTCTCGCCGGCGGCGCGTTCGAGACTGAACAGCTCCTTGCCCGTCGGCCCGCCGGCCGCGTTGCCGACCATCACGAGATAGGTGGCGAAGAGCAGCGCGAAGAGGATGGCGTCGCTCATCAGATAGAGCCAGAAGCCGAACTCCTTCTCCTCGTATTTCGCCGCATCCTGCGGCGTGACGGTCATGGTGGTCGCGCTCATGTGGAGGCCTCCGGTACCGGCTCACCGGCGAAGCCCGGATCGTCGGCCATTTCGTTCTTCGGCGCCTTGGCAAGCTGGGCGAAGCGCTCGTCCTCGATGGCCTTCACCTCGACGGCGGTCATGACGTAGTCGCTGTCGTCATCGGAGGCGCGGATGACGATGGAGACGAAGATCACGGCGAGGCAGAGGATGGCGAGCCACCAGACGTACCAGATCATGGCGAAGCCGAAGACGAAGCCCGCGCCGCCGATGACGGCCGCGACAAAGGTGTTTTTCGGCAGCGTGATGTCCTCGTATTGTTGAGGCCGCTGATAAGCCACGCCGCGCGCCTTCATGTCCCACCAGGCATCGACGCTTTGCACTTGCGGCAGCACGGCGAAATTGTAAGGCGCCGCCGGCGAGGACGTCGCCCATTCCAGCGACCTTCCATTCCACGGGTCGCCGGTCAGGTCGAGCGCGGTCTTGCGGTCGCGGATGCTGACGATCAGCTGCACCGCTATGCAGACGATGCCAAGGAAGATGATGAAGGCGCCGATCGCCGCCACGATGAGATGCGGCTGCCAAGCGGCGATCTCGTAATGCTCCATGCGGCGGGGCATGCCTAAGAAGCCGAGCAGGTAGAGCGGCATGAAGGCGAGATAGAAGCCGATGATCCAGCACCAGAACGACCACGTGCCCCATTTCTCGTTCAGCTTGAAGCCGAAGGCCTTGGGGAACCAGAACATGTAGCCGGCGATATAGCCGAACAGCACGCCCGGGATGATCACGTTGTGGAAGTGGGCAATCAGGAACGTGGTGTTGTGCATCAGATAGTCGACTGGCGGCAGCGCCAGCAGCACGCCCGAAAGACCGCCGATGGTGAAGGTGACGAGGAAGCCAAGCGTAAAGAGCATCGGCGGTTTGAAGATGATGCGGCCGCGATACATCGTGAACAGCCAGTCGAACACCTTCACGCCGGTGGGCACGGCGATGATCGTGGTCATGGTGCCGAAGAACGAATTGACCTTGGCGCTCGAGCCCATGGTGAAGAAGTGGTGGAGCCAGACCGTGAAGGACAGGAAGCCGATGGCCATGGTGGCGAGCACCAGCGAGATATAGCCGAACAGCCGCTTCTGACTGAACACGGCGACGACTTCCGAGAACACGCCGAAGGCCGGCAGGATCAAAATGTAGACCTCGGGATGACCCCACAACCAGAACAGGTTGATGTAGTTCATCATGTTGCCGCCCATGCCGTTCGTAAAGAAGTGCATGTCCAAGGTGCGGTCGAGCACCAGCATGCCGCCGGCGACGGTCAGGGACGGAAAGGCGAACACCATCAAAATAGCGGTGACGAAAACCGTCCAGGTGAACAGGGGCAGGCGGAGCATGGTCATGCCCGGCGCCCGGCATTTGATGATGGTGACCAGGAAATTGATGCCGGTCATGGTCGAGCCGACACCTGAGATGAGCACCGCCCACAGCCAATAATCGACGCCGACGCCGGGGGTGAACTCGGACCCCGAATAAGGCGGGTAGCCGGTCCAGCCGGCGGTCGAGAACTTGCCGATCACCAGCGAGATCAGGACGAGGCCGGCGCCCGCCGTGGTGAGCCACAGGCTAATCGCGTTCATGAAGGGAAAGGCGACGTCGCGCGAGCCGATCTGCTGCGGCATGATCAGATTGATCAGCCCGGACAGGAAGGGCATGGCCATGAAGAAAATCATGATCGTGCCGTGCGACGAGAAAACCTGGTCGAAATGACCGGGCGGCAGATAGCCCTCGTTGTTGTAGGCGATGGCCTGCTGGCTGCGCATCATGGCGGCGTCGATGAAGCCGCGCATGAGCATGACGAGCGCCACCATGATGTACATGATGCCGATCTTCTTGTGGTCGATGCTCGAGACCCAGTCGAACAGCACGACCCGCCAGGCACCCAAATAGGTAATGACCGCCATGACGATGAGCGCGCCGAGCACGGTGATGCCCGCGCCGGACGCGGCGATGGCGCTGTAGAACGGCAAGGAGTCGATGGTCAGTCTACCGAAGATGTCCACTGGTCCTCATTCCGCTGGTTCCGCCGCTGGTCCCGCCGCTGGTCCCGCCGCTGGTTCCGCCGCTGGTTCCGCGTTGGCGGCGGCGGCCGGCATGCGATCGGTGTCGCCGTGTGAGTATTTGGCGATGATGGAATCGAACAGGTTCGGCTCGACGTCCGAATAATAGGTCACCGGCACTTTCTGGCTCGGCTTGGCCAGCGCCTCATAAGTCGATGCATCGAGCGTGTCGGATGCCGCCTTCACCTTCTCCACCCAGGCGTCGAAATCCTCCTTGGTGGTGGCGATCGCGCGGAACTGCTGATCGGCGAAGCCGGTGCCGCTATATTGCATGTTGCGGCCCCAGAACTCGCCCGGCTCGTTGGCCAGAAGATTGAGCCGCGTCTCCATACCGGCCATGGCATAGATCTGCCCGGCGAGCGCCGGGATGACCAGTGAGTTCATCACCGTGTCCGAGGTGATCTTGATGCTGAGCGGCTGGCCTGCCGGAAACACCAGCTCGTTGACCACGGCGATGTTCTGTTCCGGATAAACGAACAGCCACTTCCAGTCCTGAGCGATGGCTTGCACCTGGAGCTGCTTCACGCTCGGGTCGATCTCGCTGTAGGGATCGAGCTTGTAGGTGTTGTGCCACAGATGAATGCCGAGCCAGATGATGATGGCGGCCGGCACGCCCCAGACGAGGATCTCGACGGGCCAGTAATAGGCGAGGTTGGGCGTGTAGCGGGCGCTGCGATTGGTGCCGCGATAGCGCCAAATAAAGAGCGCGGCCATCACGAAGACCGGGATGATCACGATCATCATGATCGCGACGGCTTTGTACAGGAGGTCCCGCTCGGCGAGTGTAACGGGGCCTTTGGGATCGAGAACCGGGCCGTCTATGACACTGCAGCCGCCGCACAGCAAAGCTGCGCCAATAACCAGCGCCAATGATCGATAAGCAATCGCTTGTCTCACGATCAGGCCTTGCGGTTTGATTTGCAGCCAGACGTCCGATTCCGACTCAAACCTAGTCGTTTCAGGGCGATTCGGCGACACTAAAGGCCGGGAAGCAGCGTCTATTGTGAAAAATGCGTCAAACTTGTTTCAGGCATTTGCTCAGTGCCAGTCACCGAGCACGGCGTTGACAAGCGCCAGACAGGCAACGGCCGCCGTGTCGGCGCGCATCACGCGCGGGCCGAGCGAGACCGGCACGACGAAAGGTGCGCGCAGCAACGCCGCGCGTTCTTCGGGCTCGAAGCCGCCTTCTGGGCCGATCAGTACGGCGAGCGGACCTGGGTCTTGCGCGGCGAGGGTGTCGAGCGGTGACGCGGTGGGCGCGGCTTCATCGGCAAAGATCAGACGCCTGCTCTCGTCCCAGCCATTCAGCAGGTCTCCAAGCTTCTCCGGCGCCCGCACCTCGGGCACACGCAAGATTCCGCATTGCTCCGCCGCCTCGATGGCGTTGGCCTGGAGGCGTTCCGTCTTGACCCGCTCGGCGATGGTGCGTCGGGTGATCGCCGGCTGCAGCACGCTCACCCCCATCTCCGTCGCCTTCTGCGCCATGTAGTCGAGGCGCGCGCGCTTGATAGGCGCGAAAAGATAGTGCAGGTCGGGCCCTTCGTCTTGCGGCCGCGTTTGATGCTCGGCTGTAAGCTGCACCTTTTTCTTGCCGACCGTGACGAGACGCGCGCACCATTCGCCGTGCGTGCCGTTGAAGAGCAGAACCTGATCCGCAGGCTTCAGACGGAGAACATTTGCGAGATAATGGCCCTGGTCAGGCTCAAGCACGATCTCGGCGCCGGTGCGCAACGGAGACTTGACGAACAGCCGTGGGAGTTTAGAGGCCATAGCGATGAACGGCTTGGTCCAGGGGAAAGCTAAGCGAGACATGCCACGTCCCACAGCACAAGGCAAAGCCGTCGCCGACGCCACGGCCGCGAACTGGGTCGACCGTTATGCGCCGGCTTGGCTGCTGCCCTATTTGCGGCTTGCCCGCGCGGACCGGCCGGTCGGTTTCTTTCTGCTGGCGCTGCCCTGCTTCTGGTCGGTGGCGCTCGCGGGCCGCAGCATCGGGGCGCCCTACCCCGACCCGTGGCTGCTGTTGCTGTTCGCCGCCGGCGCCATCGCCATGCGCGCGGCGGGCTGCACCTATAACGACATCGTCGACCGCGACATCGATGCGCAAGTGGCGCGCACGCAGTCAAGACCACTGCCGAGCGGTCAGGTGTCGGTGACGGCGGCGGTGCTCTTCATGCTGGCGCTCTGTCTCGTCGGGCTCGCGGTGCTGCTGAGCCTCAACACCTTCTCCGTGCTGCTCGGGCTTGGCGTCATTCCCATCGTGGCGCTCTACCCGTTCATGAAGCGCATCAGTCATTGGCCGCAAGCGGTCTTGGGTCTCGCCTTCAATTGGGGGGCGTTGCTGGGGTGGGCGGCGGTGCTTGGCGGTCTCGATGCGGCACCGCTTGTGCTTTATGCGGGCGCGATCGCCTGGACCATCGGCTACGACACGATCTACGCGCATCAGGACCGCGAGGACGATGAGCTCATCGGCATGAAGTCCACGGCGCTTCGGTTCGGCCCCGCCACGAAGACTTGGCTTAGCGGTTTCTACTCGGTGGCGTGGAGCGCGATGGTGGTGGCCGGTCTCCTTTGCGGTGCCGGCGCCGTGTTCATCGCCGGCATGGGGCTCGCCGGGGCGCAACTCGCCTGGCAGGTCGCCACCCTCGATATCGACGACCCCGACAACTGCCTCAGCCGCTTCCGCTCAAACCGGGACTTCGGATTGCTCATTTTTGTCGCAGTCACGGTCGATATGGCGCTTGCATCCGGCGCCTAGAAGGCCGATTTGACGGTCTTGGAGTATGGTCCGAGAAATGCAAGGAGCCGGTCGAGGTCCAAAGCAAGAGGGCCCCGGAGCTTTCGCTCTCGAGGCCCGTATGACGCCTTGCTGTTAGCTTCCTTATTGGCCGCCTTGAGGTGGCCTTTATTGCCACCATGGTGCCACCGAAGCTTTCCCGGACGCTTAATGGACGTAATTAACGACCGGTAGCTTCCACCCATGGTTTAGAGAGTGTTCCTTCTGCCTGATGACCGCACTGACACACACAAAAAAGACCGAGATCCTGCCTTCCCTGGACGAAGATTACGAACTTCTGAAGAGGGCCGTGCGCGATGCCGGCGCGCTCGCCAACAGCTATTTCAAGCAGCCGGTCGAGGTTCACAAGAAACCCGACGGCTCCGAGGTCAGTGAAGCCGACCTTGCCGTGGACGCCGCGCTGAAGCTCGATCTGACGACACGCCGCAAGGACTATGGCTGGCTGTCGGAGGAAAGCCCCGACGACCGCTCGCGGCTCAAGCATTCACGGGTGTGGATGATCGACCCCATCGACGGCACGAGCGCCTTCTTGCGCCATGTCCCGGAGTGGACCGTATCGGCGGCGCTGGTCGAGGACGGCGTGCCGGTGCTGGGTGTCATCTACAATCCGGCGACGGAGGAGTTCTTCCACGCCCTGCGCGGGCACGGGGCGTTCCTCGGCGACATACCGATCCATGTAAGCGCGAAGGACACGCTCGAGGGCGCCGAGATGATTGCCAGCGGCGGCCTCTTCAAAAAGAAGATCTGGGAGGAGCCCTGGCCGGAGGTGACCGCCCGATGGGTCAACTCCGTCGCCTATCGCCTTGCCCTGGTCGCCTGCGGCAAGGGCGACGCCACGATCTCGCTCACACCGAAAGCCGAATGGGATCTTGCCGCCGCGGCCATCCTGATGGACGAGGCAGGCGGCATCACCACCGATCATCTTGGAAACCCGCACCCCTACAATCGGGAAAACCCCAAGTTTCCAAGCTTGGTGGCGAGCGGGAAGGCGCTTCATCCACTTCTCATCGAGCGTACAAGCCGCATAGACGTTTAGGCCGCTTTTCGGCAAGTTGCCCGGCGATCGAAAGAGGGAGGGGGGCGGACGCATGACCGCGAGGGACAAGAAGAAGGCGGGCAGCAAGCAACTGCTCCATCTCGTATTCGGAGGCGAGCTCACCGATCTGGGCAAGGTTGAGTTCCACGATCTCAAGAAGCTCGATGTCGTCGGGATCTATCCCAACTACGCGCAAGCCTACGATGCCTGGAAGGACGCCGCCCAGCGCACCGTGGACAATGCGCATATGCGGTATTTCATTGTACACCTGCACCGGCTCCTCGACCCGGAGCACGAGACCGACAAGAAAGCGGGCTGAGCCCTGTTGCACGGGGTTTTTGCCTTAAAGCGGGTGGGAAGCCCGTGTTAGAAGGGGCGACCAGGGACGGTGTGGCGCCGGAAACCCTGGAGAAATCGGGAAAGTCCTTGAAAGACAACGTATTCAGAGATGCGCGGGCGATGACTCGGGGTACCGATGAGCTCTCGGCCCCGCGCTACACGACGATGGAGATCGTCAAGCGCATCTGGCGGGAGCATTTCCGGCCCCACGGCTACCTCCTCACGATCGCGGTCATAGCCATGCTGCTCACGGCCGCGACCACGGGCGCCATCCCCTTCCTCATCCAGCGCACCGCCGACGACGTGTTCGTCGCCAAGAACGAGTCCATGGTCTTGTGGATCACCGCGGCCATCGTCGTCATCACGGCGGTCAAGGCGGTCTCCGAATACCTCGCCAATGTCACGGTCGCCTATCTCGGCCATCGGTTCATCGCCGATCTGCGCCTTCAAATGTTCAGCCGGCTCGCCAGCGCCGATCTCGGCTGGATACAGACGGTGCATTCGGGCCGCCTGCTTTCGGGCTTTCTGAACGACGCCAACCTGATCCGGGCGACGGCGAGCAGGACCATCGTCACGCTCGGCGAGAACACGTTGAAGGTCTTCATTCTCGTCGGCGCGATGGTCTACATGAATCCGCGTTTCTCGGCGCTGATCCTCCTGTTCATGCCGTTCGCCTGGTACATGCTGTCGCGGCAGCGGCGCAAGATGCGCAAATCGACGACAAAGTCTCTGCAAGAGACCGGCGACCTTTCCGCGCTCGTCACGCAGACCTTGCGCGGCATGCGCGTGGTGCGAGCCTATCGCCAAGAAGAGCAAGAGGAGAGCCGGGCCGCGCTCGCCATCAATCGCGCGCTCGAGTTCACCATGCGCGGCACGCGCGCGCGCGCGATGTCGAGTCCGGCCATGGAGTTCTTGGTGGGCTGCGGTTTCGCCGTCGCCATCTATTTCGCCGGCACGCAAGGCGTTCGCGGCGACCTCACGCTCGGTCATTTCATGGGCTTCATGACGGCGGCGCTGCTCATCTACAGCCCGCTGAAAAGCGTCGCCACCTTGCAAACCCAATTGCAGGAAGGCATCGCGGCGTCGAGCCGCGTGTACGGCATCGTCGACCGCAAGGTGCATCTCGCCGAGTTGCCCGATGCCAAGCCGCTCGAACTCGATAATGGCGAGATCGAATTCCGCGACGTGACGTTCTCCTACACGCCCGACAGCGTGGTGCTGGAGCGCGTGAGCTTGACGGTGCCCCCCGGCAAGACCGTGGCGCTTGTCGGCCCATCGGGCTCGGGCAAGAGCACGCTTGTCAATCTGGCCCTGCGCTTCTTCGATCCCGAGAAGGGCGAGATCCTGATCGACGGTCAGGACATCCGGCACCTCACCATCAACAGTCTGCGCGAGGCCATCGGGCTCGTGACCCAGGACCCGGTGCTGTTCGACGATACGATCCGCGCCAATATCGCCTATGGCTCGAAGCCGCTCGTCGAGGACGAGGTGGTCGCGGCGGCGAAGGCGGCGGCCGCGCACGATTTCATCATGGGCCTCCCGAAAGGCTATGATACGCGCGTCGGCGAGGCCGGCGGCTTGCTGTCGGGCGGCGAGCGCCAACGCATCGCCATCGCACGGGCCATCTACAAGGACGCCCCGATCCTGCTTCTCGACGAGCCGACCAGCTCGCTCGATTCCGAAGCCGAGGCAAAGGTGCAGGCGGCGCTCGAAGGGCTGATGAGAGGCCGCACCGTGCTGATGATCGCGCACCGCCTTTCGACGGTGAAGAAGGCCGACCTCATCTGCGTGCTCGACCAGGGCCATATCGTCGAGATCGGGCACCATGACGAACTCGTCGCCAAGGGCGGTCTCTACACCAGACTGCACCGCACCCAATTCGGCATCGCCGGTGGGCTGGCGGCAGCGCCGCCGAGCGAAGATGGCGCCGTCGCCGTAGCCGGCGAATAGCGGCATTAGTACGGGCATGTTGAAACGGCTGCTAGGATCGGAGCCCGCCGTCGCTTTCATCAGCGCGCTCGCCTCCAGCTATCTCCGCTTCGTCTACGCCACGAGCACCATCAAGCGGGATCCGGCCGATAGCGACGCCAAGCTCTTCGACCAGCATCCGCAGCTCCTGGCCATATGGCACGGCCAGTTCATGCTGATGCCCAATCTGAAGCCTAAGCGGCCCGCGGACGTTAAAGCCATGGTTTCGCGCCATGGCGACGCGGAGCTTATCGGTGCGGTGCTTAAGCATTTCGGCATGGAGTTGATCAGGGGCGCGGGCGCCGGCGCGCGGAAACGGAATCGCGGCGGGGCAACGGCCATGCGCGAGAGCATGCGCGCGCTCGAAGCGGGCGCCACCGTGGCCATGACGGCGGACGTGCCGCCGGGCCCGGCACGGCGCGCGGGCGCGGGCATCGCCACCATCGCCTCCAAGTCAGGCCGGCCGGTGGTGCCGGTCGCCATCGCCACGCGGCGCTTCCTGAAGCTGCCTACC
>Ga0209587_1000047_pt1 | contig 55373 bp, 55 predicted proteins | sample NGEPerD_2_FD_184512 | JGI IMG/M metagenome (GOLD analysis project Ga0209587, IMG submission 184512) | Arctic peat soil microbial communities from the Barrow Environmental Observatory site, Barrow, Alaska, USA - NGEE PermafrostL1-D... | ecosystem: Environmental > Terrestrial > Soil > Wetlands >...
ATGGTGATGTGCGCGACCCGTTTCCCAATGGAGGTGGAGTATGACCAGGCATGGGGACAGCGGCAGCGGGGCTGAGCTTCACGTAGTGACGGGTGCCTTCGGCTACTCCGGTAAGTACATTGCCGCCCGTCTGCTTAACGCCGGCAGGCGGGTTCGCACACTCACGAATTCACCGCATCGGCGCAATCCGTTCGGGGGTGCGGTGGAGGCTCATCCCTACAAGTTCGATCGGCCCGACGAGCTGGCGCGGTCGCTGGAGGGGGCCACCGCCCTTTACAATACATACTGGGTGCGGTTCGATCACTCCGACTTCACGCACTCCCAGGCGGTAGAAAACACCGTCACCCTGTTCAAGGCGGCTGCCCGCGCCGGCGTGGGCAGGATCGTCCACGTGAGCATCACCAACCCTTCCCTGGAGTCAGACCTGCCCTACTTCCGCGGCAAGGCCCAGTTGGAGACGGCCCTCATGGATTCAGGATTACCCTACACCATTCTGCGCCCCGCCGTCCTCTTCGGCAAGGAGGACATCCTGATTCACAATATCGCCTGGATCCTTCGCCGATTCTCGGTCTTTGGCGTTTTCGGGGACGGAAGCTATCGGCTGCAGCCGATATATGTGGACGATCTGGCGGAACTCGCGGTTCTGCACGGCCGGTTCGAAGGTGGCGCGGTGATTGACGCGGTGGGGCCGGAGACGTTCACCTACCGGGATCTGGTGGCCACCATCGGGTACGCTATCGGTAAGAAAAGGCGGATCATTGAGATTCCGCCTTCTGTGGGACTCGCTGTGGGACGTCTGGTCGGCAGGATCGTCGGGGACGTGGTCATCACGCAGGAGGAGATAGAGGGGCTGATGCAGGATCTCCTCGTGACTGCATCCCCGCCAACCGGGACTACGCGTCTCTCGCAGTGGCTGAGTGAAAACGCCCACAGTCTGGGCCGTTCCTACTCCAGCGAACTTGCCAGACGACGCGATCGGGGAGCGAGCTATGAGAATCTTTAGGACTAACAATCCGGGCGGAGCGGCATGTTGAGGGGTAGAGTTGCCGACCAATGGGGCGGAAGAGTCGAGGATTTTACCTCATCTTCACATTGCGAAGCCATACTTGACTCGAAGGTAAAAGCGACTGAAACGAGGGCGGATCATTGATGCATGGATTCGGTAGTTTCGGATTGGGAGGTCTCAGTATGGGGCTCATGGGAATAGTACCGTTGCTGGTGATTGGGCTGGTGGTGTGGCTGGTCGTAGAGGAGACTCGCCGAAGAGATGTACCTCCTTCTCGGGTTTCTGCGCAGGGCGGCCAACCTGCGGTTGGCCGGGCGCTGGACGTCTTGGAGGAGCGCTACGCCCGTGGCGAGATTGATCGAGAAGAATACCTGGAGCGCCGACGTGATCTCCAGCGGTAGGTAGGACTACCTGTAGATAGGACTACCACCCGAACAACTCTTTCAACTCCGCCCAGGGGACGGACCCCTGGGCCTGCACCCGTTCCAGAATAGGAAGCAGCTGATCCAGGGCCATGCCCTGTTCCAGGATTTTCAGCACCCTGGCGTCCCGCACTCCCAATGGCAATCCAGACCGGATAAAGATTCTCTGCAAGAGATATCCTAATGGCGGCGATGCAGCAAACCATAAACGCCCTTGGAAGACTTTCGTGCTTTACCCAGACTGACTGCGCTGGGGCAAATATCCCGGCTTCGTAAAGTATGAGCGTCAATTAGTCGATGTCATTGCTGTACCCCCACAACGAGAACGAGTGGAGGAGAGCACCGACCCGCGGGGACTGCGCGATCTGGAGGGCCGTATGGGCGTGAGAGGGCTATCTTCTTGGGCGAAGGTCGTTCTTGCGCTGTCGCTGCTTGTTCTCCTGGCCGGTGGATATTGGTTTTACAGTTCCCAGGAGCAGCATGAGCAGAGGGAATTGGCAGATGAATTGGCCGCTATTGCCGAGCTCAAGATCAACCAGATCTCTGAGTGGCGTCACGAGCGTATGGATGGCGCTGCTGTGGTCTCGCAGGACCCATTCTTTGCTGAGAACGTCGCTGATTGGCTATCCAATCCGCAACCCGCAAGAGAGAAAGCAATACTGAGGCGCCTCAGGAGCCTGGGGGAGCGTTATCATTACCAATCCGTTTTCCTGTTGGATCGCGACGGTAAGGTTCTCCTGACTCCAGACGGATTGCATGATCCCGTCGGAGAGTATCTGCAACGGGCCGTCCGTAGCTCTTTCGTTGATGGCGAGCCCCGCATAGTTGACCTGCACCGTGACCCGTCCGGTGGCGATCCCCACATCACCGTTATCGCCCCGCTTTTTCTGGATAGCCGATCGCAGGGCAAGCCCTTAGGCGCCGTGATCATGGTGCACGAAGCCCGGGAGTTCCTCTTTCCATTGATCCGATCTTGGCCCACTGCGAGCGAGACGGCAGAGACTCTGCTGGTCCGGCGGGAGGGAGATGAGGTCCTCTTCCTCAATGACCTGCGTCACCGCAAGGACACCGCGTTGAAGTTCTCCGTTCCTCTCAGCCGTGCTGAATCCCTTGCGGTCCAGGGTGTATTGGGGGAGAGGGGAGTTGTGGAAGGAATAGACTATCGGGGTGAAGAGGTGCTGGCGGTGGTAGAAGAGATTCCAGACTCTCCCTGGATCATAGTGACCAAGATGGATACGGAGGAGGCCTTCGCCGCCTGGCGCCTGCGTTCGGGTATGATCCTGGCCCTCCTGCTGGTCTTCGTGGTGCTGGTGGGTGTGGGAGCGCTGGTTATGAGCCAAAGGAATATGAAGGTCTACTACCGGGCGCTCTATCGATCCTCCGCCGCCCGGCGGGCGGCGGAGGATCGTCACAGCACTACGCTCCAGAGCATTGGGGACGGGGTCATCGTCAGCGACCGGGAGGGCCGGGTAGAGTTGCTCAACCCCGTGGCGGAAGAACTCACCGGTTGGATGCAGGACGAAGCCGCAGGCAGGCCGTTGGAGGAGATCTTTGTCATTCGTAATGAGGAGACGGGGGAGGATGTGGAGAGCCCGGTTGCCCGGGTACTGCGCGAAGACGTGGTGGTGGCGCTTGCCAACGGCACTCTGCTTATTGCTAGAGACGGCACGGAGCGGCCCATCACAGACAGTGGCGCACCCGTCCGCGATGAGCAGGGTGTGACCACCGGTGTGGTCCTGGTCTTCAGTGACCGGACGGCGGATCGAGAGCGCCGCCGGGCCGTTGAGGAGAACGAGCGCCGCCTCTCCACCCTGATGTCCAACCTCCGGGGGATGGTCTATCGCTGTCAGAACGACCGGGACTGGACTATGGAGTTCGTGAGTGTGGGCTGCCGGGATCTGACCGGTTATCCTCCGGAAGCGTTGCTCTACAATGCCCAGGTTTCCTTCGGAAACATCGTTCACCCCGACGACAAGCATATAGTCTGGGATGCAGTGCAAGAAGCGCTTATTTCCGCCGGTAAGTTCGAGATGGAATATCGGATCGTCCGGCGGGACGGAGAAGTGAGGTGGGTCTGGGAGCAGGGCCAAGGGGTTTTTGGGGAAGAGGGAGAGTTGCTGGCGCTGGAAGGTTTCATCACCGACATCTCCCAGCGACGACAGGCTCAGAACGAACGGGAGCGCTTGTTGTCGGCCGTGGAGCAGGCCGGTGAGGCCATATTCATCACCGACACTCAGGGAACCATTGAGCACGTTAATCCTGCTTTCGAGGCCGTGACAGGTTATTCGCGGGAGGAGGCTGTGGGACGAAACCCGCGCATTCTGAAGAGCGGAAAACAGGGAGACGGATTCTACCGGGAGCTCTGGGAGACGATCTCCGGCGGTGAGACCTGGCAAGGAAGATTCGTGAACCGGCGCAAGGACGGCACTTTCTACAGCGGAGAGGCCACGATATCCCCGGTGCATGATGGGGCTGGGAACATCGTCAACTACGTGGCGGTCCAGCGGGACATCACCCATGAGCTGGCAATGGAGGAGCAGTATCGTCAAGCGCAGAAGATGGAGTCTGTGGGGCGCTTGGCCGGCGGGGTAGCCCACGACTTCAACAACATGCTCAGCGTAATCCTGGGTCATGCGGAGTCGGCTCTGGAGGAGGGCTGTTCCAGTGAGCCTATTCGTGACGACCTTCAAGAGATCCGCCAGGCGGCTGAGCGCTCCGCCCGCCTCACTCAGCAACTCCTGGCCTTTTCCCGCATGCAAGCCGTCACCCCGAAGGTCCTGGATCTCAATGAAACCGTGGAAGGCATGCTGATGATGTTGCGCCGGCTCGCGGGAGAAGACATTGACCTGGTGTGGTCTCCGGGGAGGGAGGTCTGGCCCGTCAAGATAGACCCTGTCCAGCTGAACCAGGTTCTGGTGAACCTGGTGGTCAACGCGCGGGGCGCCATCTCCGGCGTGGGTCGCGTCACTATCGTGACTAAGAACACTTCGATCGATCAGGATACTAGTGGCCTGTACGCCGACATTCCTTCCGGCGAATACGTGCTCCTTACCGTGAGTGATGATGGCTGCGGTATGACCGGCCATACCCTTGCCAACGCCTTCGAGCCCTTCTTCACTACCAAGAAGAAAGATCAGGGCACTGGGCTGGGGTTGTCCAGCGTGTACGGCATCATCAGGCAAAACGAAGGCTTCATTGACGCCCACAGCGAGGTGGGGGAGGGATCCACTTTCCGCGTATATCTGCCGCGCTGCGAGGAAGGAAGGGGAGAGGCTTGGGCGGCGGGTGAGGTTGAACACGGGGCAAGACAAGCAGTAGAGGAAGGTGGTGGCGAGACCATTCTAGTAGTCGAAGACGAGGCAGCCATCCTGAATCTTGCCAGGAGGGCGCTGGAACGGCTGGGCTACACTGTGCTGGCTGCAGGTAGTCCCGCCGAAGCCCTGCAGAAGGCGGAAGCGCGGAGTGAGGAGATCCATCTGGTCATCACCGACGTGGTCATGCCTGAGATGAACGGTTCCGATCTGGCCTCCAGATTGCAATCTCTGTATCCACATGTCAAGATCCTGTTCATGTCCGGCTACACCGCCGATGTCATAGCCCATCGGGGCATTATGGAGGAGGAAGTCCATTTCATTGCGAAGCCCTTTTCCACGCGAGGCTTGGCCGTCAAGGTGAGGGAGGCGCTGCAGTAGTGCTTGTCTATGGCCGCAGCTATGACTGCACGGTGGTGCGGCGGAAACGAAGTTGAGCAAGTGGGCAGGAGGAGTTGTCCGTGACCGAATCGGAGGAGGGGCATGATTAGGCTTCTGAAAGGCAGAGATGGGATCGTAGGCATTGCGGGTTTTTCGTTGTTGGGCCTGGTAGTCGTATTCATGGCTCTGGGCGGGCTGTTGCTCCTGATGGGCTGTGGGGAGAAGGTGGCTGAGAAAGTAGCCGAAAAGGCCGTGGAGAAAGCTGCTGAGGATGGTGGCGGGGACGTGGATGTGGACATCGGAAGCGACGGCGATTCCGGCTCCATTAGCATAAAGGACGGCGACTCGGAGATTGAGATGGGAGGAGCGACAGACGCACCTGAGGGATTTCCGGAGGAGCTGGTTCATCCCGAAGGCAAGATCATGATGTCTCAGAAGAGAACGGTGGACGGATCAGTGGAGATGTTCGTCCAAAGCTCGGTGAATAGCGAGCCGACGGAAGTCAACGAGTACTACGAGTCTGCTGTGGACGATCTGGGTTTCACGGTCGAAGAGGGCTCCAAGATGAAACTTGAGCAGGGGGAGACAATCATCTTCTCCTTCTCCGCCGTGAAGGGCGATGAGACCATATCCATTCAAACCAGCGGTGCAGGATCCGCCGGTGAAGACGGTGTGCAGGTGACCATCATGTACGGTTACCCGGAGTAGAAGTACTTATCGACAGAGGACGGATCAGACGTTTCCTGGAGGGTAATGATGCCGTCGTCATGGCGGCCGTTGATGCCGGCTGTGATTTCTTTGCCGGCTACCCCATCACGCCTGCCACTTCCATCCTGCATGGCATGATGAATGAGCTCCCCGGCCGCGGTGGCGTTGTCATCCAAGGCGAGGATGAGATTTCGTCCATTGGTATGTGCATAGGGGCCGTCGCCGCAGGACGCCGAGCGATGACTGCCTCTTCTGGACCGGGGATGAGTCTGTACTCGGAGAACATCGGTCTGGCGATCATGGGAGAAATGCCTCTGGTGATTGTAAATGTGCAAAGGCAGGGACCCGCCACGGGATCCGCAACCAAGGGTGCGGATGGAGACGTCCAGTTCATGCGCTGGGGAACCTCTGGCGGATTTCCCATGATCGTTCTCTCTCCGGAGAACGTGAGGGATTGCTATCTCCTGACCTTCTGCGCGTTCAGATGGGCTGAGCGCTTCCGGTGCCCGGTGATTGTGGCGTCTCAGAAGGAGGTGGGGCTGACCCGCGAGGTTTTTGACTTGGAGGAGGCAAGGGAAAGCCGTGGGCCTGAGGTAGTCCGTCGCAAGGCTCCCGCGGATGGAGCCTACCTCCCCCATGATTTCGTCCATCATGCGGACGTTGGTCCTCTTAGTCCTATGGGAGGGTCGCACGTTGTTCGCTTCACCACCAGCATGCACGATAAACGCGGGTGGCTGACCAAGGATCCGGAGGAGATCCAGGACATGATGGAGCATCTCTCCCGGAAGGTCACGGACTGTGCCGAGGAGATGGTAGTAGTGGATGAGGATCTGCAGGAGGGTGCGGAAACTCTGGTGGTGGTCTACGGGGTGACGGCCAGAGCGGCCCGGGACGCTGTTGATCTGGCCAGGGAGCGGGGTGGGCTTGTATCACTGCTGGTGGTCAAGTGCCTATACCCGGTACCGGAGGCGCGGCTCCGCCGGGCCATGGCGGAGACGCGCCGAGTGGTTTGTCCCGAGATGAACCAGGGGCAGTATGTGCACGAGATCAGCAGGCTGGCGCGGGGGAGGAAAGTCATACCGGTCAACAAGATGAATACGGAGCTGATATCCCCCGGGGAGATCCTGAAGCGAATATCTGCGGATCTCTTCCAGGTGGATGAAGTCTCCGGCACTGGGCCCGGGAGTGGGTCTGGAGGAGGGGCTAGAACTGGGTCCGGGTGCGACAGGGACGGACTGTGAGCGGAGGATCCTACTCAACCGAGGAGTCCTACTCCTTCTGTCCCGGGTGCGGTCACGCCAGGATTGTGGCGTATCTGGAAGAGGCGCTGCGTGGATTTGGAGCTTCTCCGGAGGATGTGGTGGTGGTGACGGACATCGGCTGCGTGGGGCTTGCGGACCGGTATTTCGCCACAAACGCTTTCCACGGTCTTCATGGGAGATCCATCACCTACGCCACCGGTCTGAAGCTGGCGAATCCTCGGTTGACGGTGGTTGTCGTGATGGGAGACGGAGGAACCGGCATCGGAGCTGCCCACCTGCTGGCAGCGGCCCGGAGGAATATCGGGATAACGGTGGTTGTGGCGAATAACTTCAACTACGGGATGACGGGAGGGCAGCATTCTACGACATCGCCGGAAGGCGCGCTGACCTCGACCACGCCCAGGGGTAATCTGGAAACGCCCCTGGACTTGCTAGGCACGCTTCGCCCGGCGAGGCCTTCATTCCTTGCCCGCGGCACGGTGTTTGATGACGGGATGGGCAGCTTGATCCTCCGTGCCCTCCGGACTGACGGCTTCTCCTTGATCGACATCTGGGACAACTGTGTTGCCTACTACGCTCGGCGGAACCAATTAACGCGGAAAACCATTCATGCCTTCATGGAGGAGATGGGAATGCCGGGTGGGGTGATCTATGAGGGAGACCGCGCTGAATACACGCAGGCGTGGCGCGAGCAATACGGGGTGCCGAATCACTTATCTTCTGTGCCGGTTGATGGGGTATCGTCTGCAGTGGATTTGACTGACACGGAATCGGCTGACTTGAACTTGGCTGACGCGGACATTGAAGGCAGCGCCTTGGAGGTCAAGGTGGGCATTGTGATTGCCGGTTCCGCGGGCCAGAAAATCCGCTCAGCGGCGACCATCCTTGGCGGCGGAGCGATTGCCAGCGGCCTGTGGGCTACCCAGAAAAATGATTATCCCATCACAGTCCGGACTGGGCCCTCGGCTGCGGAGGTGGTGCTGTCTCCGCACCACATCAACTACACGGGAATCGAGGATCCGGACGTGATCCTGGTACTGTCTGAGGATGGTCTGTCCTATCTCGGGCGGAGACTATCATCTCTGTCAGAGCACTGCACTGTTTACGTTGAAGAAGGGTTGGCGGGCCAGATCCCCACAGGGCCACGTATCATACCGCTACCCTTTGAGTCCACGGCGAAGACGAACAACCGTTCTGCTCTCGCCGCGGTGGGGATAGGGGCCGTGCTGGCGGGAGAGGGGCTTTATCCGGTGGAGGCGGCGGTGGAGGCGGCTCGGGAAATCCAGAAGGAGTCCATAGCTAGGGTGACTGCAAAGAGCCTGGATGCAGGAGCTCTGCTGATCTCAGGAATGGGATAGGGTGAGTCTCAGGCGGTTTGCCATGTGGCGGGAGGCCGCCTCGCTGTGAGCGACCGCACCGAGAGACAGGAGCGGCCCGAGCATAGACTCCGGCCGCTCCTGGTAGGATGTGTGTCTGGTTCTGACTAGTAGGGAATGAACGTCAGAGTGATGGCCAGGAACGGGATGAGGGCCAGCAGCAAGGTTATGCAATAGCCGAACATGTCCCTTGCCTTAATGCCGGTAATACCCAGCAGGGGTATCGCCCAGAAGGGCTGGAACAGGTTGGTCCACGCGTCTCCGACTCCATACGCCATGATGGCTTTCCCAATGGGGACGTTGAGCTCCTGAGCTGCACGTAGGACGGTTTCGCCGACCACAGTCCACTCACCGCCGCCAGAAGGTACGAACAGATTCACCAAGCCACCGGTCAGCCAGGCCATGATTGGGAAGGTGCCCGGGCTGGAAATGTCCACCAGCCACCCAGCCATGATGACACCGAGTCCGGAGAGGCTTATCATGCCCATAATCCCGGCGTAGAATGGGAACTGCAGGATGATCCCTGCTGATGACTTCACGGCTTCATAGAATTTCGTCATGTAGTTCTTGGGGCTCAGGTACAGCGTCATGCCCACTATGAGGAAGGTGAAGTTCACTATGTTCAGGTTCAGGCCTTCTCTTGCAATGAAGAAGTAGTAGAAGATGTAGATCAGACCCATAAGGGCGAGCAATCCACCCAGTACCCGGTTGTGGTTTATCTTGTCGGCGATGGTCTCTACTCCCTCTTCCTCTTCTCCCGCTGTCGATTCTTCGTTCTCGGAGCCGGCACCAATACTGACGGCATCCGGGACATAGTAGTCTATGCCCCTGCAGCGTTCAGCGCTCTTTGGCTGCATCAAGTACATTATGATAGAGACAAAGATCACGCTGAGGACACTCAAGGCCAGTCCGTAGCCGGAGAAGACCGTCTCTCCGGTAGGAATGATGCCTATCAGTTCCTGGAAGACATGGCCTTCAGTAGCGCTTAAGAGCGGGGCGGAGCCCGCCAAGCCCCAATGCCATATCACTCCCATCCCCGTGTATCCGGCTGTGCAGAGAACGGGATAGTGCACTGCCATTCCCCGGAAGTAGGCCTGGCGTGCCATCTCTCGAGCAAGGATGGCTCCAACGACCAGTCCGAGTCCCCACTGCACCCAGGACAGGGTCATCGCAACTACGGTTACCATCACTACGGCCTGTCTTCCGTTCGACGGGATCCTGGTGAGTCCGCGGATCAGTCGCTGCGCCAGCGGATGGTAGGCCAGGACAAAACCTGTGACCAGTATGAACACCATCTGCATAGCGAATGTCAGCAGATTCCAGAAGCCGGCATTCCAATGCTTGATCATTTCCATGGGGCCTGAATCCGTGAGACCCACGCCCATGACATACGCGATGAACGTCAAGACAATAGCGAATAGGAAAGGATTCGGCAGCCAGGACTGTACGTTCCCGGCTATGCTGTGCCCCACCCTCTCCACAAAACCAGATCTAGATTCTTCGGTATTTTCCATTTGGGCTCACCTCTCTTGCGGTGGAAACAGAGTCCGGATGCCGGATTCATGCGCAGCGCACAATCATGGAACCCCCCCTTCCCCCACTGCGTCCATCTCAAGAACATAGGACACTTACATAAGTGTCTATCAAAATGCGGGTGACAAGGCAAGCGTAGACAAGCGGCAGAGCAAGCGGGCGGCGGTGTTTTTTCCGGTCAACACAGGCCATGTGGGAACTAGCCTGGGTGAGCCCTCGCAAGGAACTGTCGTATCGCCGCGGTGAGGGCCGTTGGTGTCTCCAGCGTGACCATGTGTCCGGACCGGGGGACGAGCGTTAGGCTGGCTTGGGGCAGGGAGTCCGCCAACTCCCGACTGAGACTCACGGGGGTCAGCCTGTCTTTCTCCCCACATACCACCAAGGTCTGCTGGTGGATACGGTTGAGTTGCGTGCGGACGTCGTATTCGCTGCAGGCCTTGAAACCGTTGTAGGCGAGGGCTGGGTCGGGGTTGTACAGTTCCTTTTTTGCCCATTCCACCAGCTTCCGGTCGGTCTCGAGCCAGAAGGCCCAATCGAGAAAATCCTTGTTGAAGTCTCCCCGGCTCAATTCCTGCAAGAAGGTTGAAGACACCGGCAGGTGCGCCCCGGATCCCACTATCACCAACCCACTGATCAGCTCCGGAGACCGGAGGGCCAGGGTCAGAGCGGTCGCCCCGCCCATAGAGTGGCCTATTACCACGGAGGGCGAAAGCTGCATACCATTCATCCAGGCCCCCACTGAGTCGGCGTATCCACCCACTGTCTCCGGTGCGGGTCCGGAAGACTGCCCGTGTCCCGGCAGGTCCAGGCCGAAACACATATGAGATTGCCCCAGGTTCTGCAGCTGGGGTTGGAAATGTCTGTGATCTCCAGAAGCACCATGGATGAACACCAACGGCGTCCGCGGCGTCGTCAGAGAGTGAGGCGGCTGGGGTGTGTAAGTGGCGTAGTGCATCCTACAGGGACCGCTCTCTCAGCACCTGAGCCATCTCCACCCTCCTCACCGCCCGCAACAAGGGACGCTGCGAGAGCATCGCCACCAAGACTATGGCTAGTGCCGAGAACACCAATGTCGTTGGTCTCATGTGCAGATCGAAACGGAACATGTCGTTCGTATACGAAGCCATGAAGTAGACGGACAGATAGTAACCAATCAGGAGCCCCGGTCCCGTGCCTAGCAGGGTAAGAAGCAGGTTCTCCGCCGTGATGAGCATCGATATCCTCCCCCTCCTGACACCGGCGGCCGCAAGAGCGGCGATCTCCCCCTGGCGTTCTGAGATATTGGCAGCCATAGTATTGAAGATCAGAGCGAAGGCCATGACTCCGCCGAAGGCAAGCATCACGCCAACGAAGACGTAGAAGAGGCTCATGTAGGAATCTACCGTAGACTGGAGGGAGTCGGAGTCCACGTAGGCAGTTATGAAGGGGAGATCCATTATCTGAGACCTGAGATCCTCCCGGGGTGCACTCGGACCGTACTTGAGCAAGGCTGAATTGACCAGTGAATCCGATAGGGCGTTTCCTTCGCGTGCGCCGACGCCTTCCTGCAAGGAGGGGATGGACATGTAGGCGAATGTGCCCAGTGGTTCCTTGACGAACCCGGCGACCGTTCCAGCGATGGCTCGGCGGGCTCCAGCCATCTGAATATGCACCAAATCCCCCTCTTCCACTCCCAGTGTGTCGCGCAATGCTTGACCCAGGAGAACTCCTTCAGCGGGAAGATCCGTGGTTTCTCCTTCCGGAGTCAGGAAGCCGTGCATCTCTGTCTCGGGTTGGAAGGCGCGAAGGGTGGTCTCATAATTCCCGTTGGGACCACTCAAAGTCACCGTCTGCTCAGACACCAGCTCCACGGCTTCGACGCCCGAGATGGCCTCTAAACTCCCCACTTGAGTATCCTGGGCCGGGCCTGTGAAGAATACCTGCCCATCCTGACGGCTGATCACCTGGAATTGCTGGGCGAGCAGGAACTGGATGGTGTCCACCATCCCCCAGGAGGTGAGGATCAAGGTCAGTGCGAGAATCACTCCTGTCACGGTGGAGGCGCTACGGCGCCGGTTCCTTCCAATTCCCCGGAGCACCATCTTGGCCTGCGCAGGTAGTCTCCTGAGCGGTGGTAGCAGTCTCTCCAGCAGTGCCGGACCGCCTCTTCCGCTCGGCATGGGACCGCGCATGGCCTCCGCGGGGGTCATGCGCGCGGCTCGCATGGCCGGAGCTAAGGCGGACAAAGCCCCGGCAATCAGTGCGAAAGCGAACCCCGCAAGGATTGTCTCAGGGCGCAGTTTGATCACCTGGATGGGTACCGAGATGGCCCCGGTGTAGAATCCGGTGATAACGCGGGCTCCCAAGATTCCGGCGAGCATTCCGGGTATGGCCCCTGCGAGGCTGGCAGCCAGGCCGAAGGACAGGTAGTGCAGGAATGCACTGCGCCTACGAAAACCGTTGGCCAGCAGCAATCCTATCTGCATGCGTTGTGCATAGACCATGCGGGTCAACAGAATGTAGGTGGCCATCCCAGCTGCGCCCAAGAAGAGAAGAGGGAACATGAGAGAGAGCTCGCCAAAGCCCTGCACGTCCTCCTGTAATAAGGCATTGGAAGGTTGCTCTTCTCTGGTGAATGTGTCTAGTGCCCCCAACCTCTGAGCCGTCGCTGCAATTTCTCCCTCTAACGCATCATTGTCGGCAGAGGACGTGAAGCGGACGGTGACCTGTGGAGTGACTGCTGGAGAATGCAGTTTGTCCAGCACACTCTCGGATACAAACACTACGCCGAAGTCGTCAGGGGAGGTCAGGAAGTCTTGGCGACTGCGAGCGGGCCACAGGTACTCTGTGGACGCAACGACTCCGCCGACAGTCAGCTCTTGCCGGCCGGCCGGTGTCATGGCCTCCAGGTTATCGCCCACCTCCAGATTGAAGTGGGCAGCCATGTGCTGCTCCACCAGGACCGTTCTCGGTGCTGCGGGATCCAGGTAGGCGCCCTCCAGGATCATCACCTGGTTCACGGCGGGCTGGTGCTCTGCCGGCAGCCCAACTGCCCTCCCCAGCAGCTTATGGGATCCTCCCATCACCAGCGGGAGATCCGCTACAGAACGCACGTGCACAGCCTGCACACCTTCTAGCGCTGAAGCCTCTCTGGCAATCGCCCGCACATCCCCACCCACGACTGTTACATCTGCGAAGCTCAGCTCCTCGAACATCGCTTGGTACGATTCCTTGAGGTTGAGGTATGCATCGTAAGAGGCTGCGAAGAGCGTGAGGCCAAGGAAGATGGTTATGGCTACGGCAAGAAACCCGCCCTTGCGAGACCAGATGTCCCGGAGAAGTTTGCGGCGGAGGATCACTACCAGGTGATCTCTTCCACTACCAAGTCACTTCTTCCGGGGCCAACGGTTTCTCTACCTCAGTATCTTCAATGATCTCTCCGGACCGCATGCGGATGACTCTGTCCGCCATGTTCGCTATGGCCGAGTTATGGGTCACAAGGATGACCGTCCTGTTGTCTCGGCGGTTCAACTGGTGTAGCAGAGCAAGTATCTGTCGTCCAGTATCCAGGTCAAGCGAGCCGGTGGGCTCATCTGCCAGCAGGAGAGATGGTTGTTTGACTAGAGCGCGAGCTATGGCCACGCGCTGTTGCTCTCCGCCGGAGAGTGCGCGGGGGAAGTGGTTCATCCTCTCACCCAGGCCCACACTCTTCAGAGACTTCTCGCTGAGCGCCTCTCCATTACAATCCAGTAGCTCGGCGATCAACTGGACGTTCTCCAATGCGGTGAGGGTCGGTATGAGGTTGAAGAACTGGAACACGAATCCCACGTAGTCTCTGCGGAAGGCGGTGCGTTGCTGAGTCCCCAGGGCCGTGATGTCCAGTCCGGCAACCGCTAGCGTCCCTGAAGAAGGGGGTTCAATTCCTCCTATCAGGTTGAGGAGGGTGGTCTTGCCGGATCCGCTGGGTCCCAGGATAACCAAGAATTGTCCACGGGGGATCTGGAGGCTGGCGCTCCGGACGGCGGTCACTGACGTCCGCCCCTCACCGTAGGTCTTGCTCACATCCTGGAGGTAGACCTCGGTCAAGACTTCAGTCCTAGTGCCTGCTCTCACGTGATCCGTCCTTGTGCCTGCTTTTATGTGACTTCCTCTTTCTATGCTTATCATATTCGCCTGGGTGGTGTTTAGGAAAGATGGTGAATGGTGAATGATAAAGTGAGGTTGGATGTTTTTGCATGGCCAATCGCGGAAAAATGTTTGTTGCTGGCAACTCGTGAGTATATTTACTCGGAGGGAATCGTAGTAGGAGAGTTTTTGTGGTTGGCTGAAGCGTCAAAGGAAAGGTGATGTCGGATGGAAAGCATTGTTGATAAGTTCACGGAAGCAGTGGGCGTAGCAATACCGAACGTTGTGGCTGCAGCTGCAATCTTGGTAGTAGGTTGGATATTTGCTGCTATTGTGGCTGCTGTGGTACGCCGGGTTCTCCACAGAACGTCGTTGGATGATCGTTTGGCTGCTTGGGCGCTGGGTGAGGAGAAGGCGGCTGAAGCGAACGTGGAGAAAGCCGGCGGTAAGATCGCTTTTTGGCTGGTAATGTTGTTTGTGTTTGTGGGTGTGTTTGAGACCCTGGGTCTATCTCTCATCACCCAACCTCTCAACGAGTTTCTCAATCAACTCTTTGCCTTCGCGCCGCAACTCTTGGGCGCCGCCCTTCTCATTGTTGCTGCCTGGGCGGTGGCTGGTCTGGTAAGGATGGTGGTGTCCAAGGGCCTGAAAGCCGCGAGGCTTGATGAAAGAGTAGCGGGTGAGAGCGGGGAGGGTGTAGAGCCCCAGGCAGTCCCGCTTGCCAGCACTATTGGTGAGACCGCCTACTGGTTGGTATTCCTGCTCTTTCTTCCGGCCATCTTGGGAACCCTTTCTCTGGGCGGGCTGCTGGAGCCGGTTCAGACCATGCTGGATAAGGTGCTGTCATTCTTCCCCAATATCGCTACAGCGGCGTTCATTGTGGTCGTCGGTTGGTTTGTGGCACGCATTGTACAGCGGATCGTAACCAATCTGCTGGCCGCGGTCGGGGCTGACAGACTGAGTGACTCAGTGGGATTGGACAAGGCGCTGGGTACCCAGAAGCTCTCTCGGCTCATAGGACTGATTGTCTACATTCTAGTGTTGCTGCCGGTGATAATCGCCGCCCTGAATACTCTGCAACTGGAAGCCGTGTCCGGACCGGCGAGTAACATGCTGAATCTGGTATTGGAGGCCATCCCGGCCATCTTTGCCGCGGCCCTAGTCATCGCTATCTCCTACGTGGTGGGTAAGACCGTTGCCGGCCTGGTGAGTAATCTTCTGGCCGGAATTGGATTTGACCGCATCCTGCTCCGGTTGGGACTGGCGGACACGGAGGCTAAGGAGGCGTCATGGAAGCCCTCTTCAATAGCGGGAAGCGTAGTGTTGGTTTCCATCATGCTCTTCTCTGCCATGGAAGCGTTCAGTCTTCTGGGATTCGTGGCGCTTGCCGCCCTGATCTCCGAATTCTTGTTCTTCGCCGGTCATGTGGCGATGGGCTTGATAATCTTTGGGTTGGCCCTTTACTTGTCTGAGCTGGTCGCTCGGGCTGTGCGAGGAAGCGGTGTGGTGCAGGCGAATCTCCTGGCGATGGTCGCAAAGATATCCATAGTTGTGCTCGGGAGTACCATGGCCCTGCGTCAGATGGGACTCGCCAACGACATAGTGGCCATCGGCTTCGGTCTGGTGCTTGGTGCCCTGGCCATCGCAGCGGCCGTTGCCTTCGGCGTTGGCGGCAGGCACATTGCCGCGCGTGAGCTTGAGAAGTGGGTGGATTCCTTGAAGTCAGAGGAGTAGCAGTAGCGTAAGGCGTCATTGGTAAGGCGTCATTGCGGCCGGGAAGGGTTTCGTATGAACCCCTGATCTGAGTAGTGGAGTCCCGGTATACTCCAGACAGTGTATGGGCCGCGGCTGCGGATTTATCCGCAGCCGCGGCTGCTATGCAGTGGTGCTGAATTAGAATCCAGGAGGTACGGAATGGATCTGACCGTTAAGACACCACGAGACGGCAAGCTCAAGCTGGGTGGATGGGTTTGGTTGCCGCGCATGATTGATAAGGCAAGGGCTACCTATCGCGGGAACCCCGGTACCTTCACTCACCCCTGTCCCAGAGACAAGAAGTTATTGGCAGAGATGGGCTTGGATGTGAATGAATTCAAGACCATCATAGAGACTTGCTCGGAAGACTCTGAGGTGCTGGCAGAGGTGGAGGGCAGGAGGGCGAAGAAAGGTCTTTGCTAGCCCTGGACAGGGAAGCGGACGTTCGCGGCAAAGGAGCATCCTGAGGCAAGAGGGATCCCAAAGCTCAGTAAGTTGCGCGAGCAGGAGTTGCGCGAGCAGGAGTTGCGCGAGCAGGCTGTCATAATGGTTGCTGTAACGAGTAGCTCTTGCTTGTAAAGGTTCCGTAGGTTCACTAAACTTCTGTGGAAATGCGGGAATGCCCGCACAGCAAAGAGGATCGGTTTCTCGTAACGATCCGTATCAGACCTAGAGGTGCAATAAGATGATTTACCGGATTCTCGGTGCGGTGTCACTTGCGGTTGGCGGGATCTTTGGGCTCATAGCTGCTCTGATCCTTCTGCCGTTCATATCCAACTTCAATATGGGCTTGCTGGTGCTATCTGCTGTATTTGGCATACTGGCGTATGTTCTGATTTCCGTGGGTTGGCAGTTGTATCATCCGTACGCGCCTGAAGCTGCTTCCGGCCGGGAGGAGTCCCAGGAGCTCGAGGTTGGTGGAGTTGACTTAGAGCAGCAATCGGAGGGGGAGAGAGAAGGAGTGGACTTGGAGGGCGATATCCCCGTTGCAGAGGCTACCAGTGACATGCCCGGAGAGCGGCCACTGACGCCGGAGGAAGTGCCCACCGGTGGTTTTGCTGAGGGGGGAAATGGGAGTTCGCGCGGAGAGATGGCGGATGAGGACCTCCTGGACCCTGACGATGATTTCAGAAAGCCGGGAAGCGCCATTCCGCCTGGGGATAGAAGATAGGGGTAGGTGAATCCCATGATCCTCTGGGGAAAGATAAGGGATTTCTCTATTTTCAGTATTCTCCAATTCCTCGCTTCCGATGAGAAGACGGGGGTTCTGGAAATCCAGGACTTTGAGGAGTACGGCTACGTTTATATGACACGGGGCAGGGTGGACGCGATATCCTTGCCGCTATCCGATGATCTCCTGGGTTCTCGGCTGGTCTCCACCGGAGCACTCTCTGAAGGGGGACTAAAAGAGTGCATGCTCACCTACTCTGAGGAGGAGAATCAGGGCCCTTTGGGAGTTTTGCTCCTCAACCGTGCACGCGCTGACACGGAGACTCTGCGGGATATTGTGAACGGTCACACGCAGGATCAGGCTCTCCAGCTCTCTAACTGGACCTCCGGCACATTCAAATTCGTGCTTCCTCAGCGCCAAGTGCGTTTTCCCATTACGCCGTCCATTGATGTACAGAGTCTCTTGCTGGAGGCGTCTCGGAGGTTGGATGAGGGAGAACGTCCGCGGAAGGCTAAATTGGGAGTGGAGGAAGAGATCTGCGCGACATGCACCATCGAGTGCAGTGATGAGATCAAAGAGCGATTTCTGAGAAGCGACATGTGCTTGTGGCGAAGCATGCCGAGCGTCCAGAAAGACCATGCCTTCAAGAACATGAAGCGAGGGCGTCACGGAGACGGTGCAAGGGAAGAGGATGACCTTCCCTTCTTGTAGCTTCGGCTTAGAGTTTGCGGAGTCGTCATGCGAATAGACCTCATCTGCGTCGGCAAGATGGGGCCGGATCTGCAGCCAACCTATCAGCATTACCGGGATCTCCTGCAGCCGTATATCAAGATCAGACTACATGAAGTCAGGAATACTCCCCTGTCCCACGGACATGGCCGGGTCCGGGAATCGGAGGGAGAGAGGATAGGGCGCTACTTGGAAGGTGGGAGTTACAAGATCGCCTTGGATGCGGGAGGCAGGCAGATGACTTCGCCTCAGTTGAGTCGTTTTCTGGCCAAGCAGAAGTTACACGGCAAGAGTGATTTCCAGTTCGTGTTGGGAGGTGCGGTTGGTTTGGATGGAAGAGTCCTCGAGTCTGCTGACTTTCGTTGGTCATTGTCCCGACTGACGTTTCCTCACCAGCTGGCCAGATGTATTGTGATTGAGCAGCTCTACCGTGCTTTGCGCATTGAGAGGGGTGAGCCGTACCACTACTGAGGTGCCCGGGTTCCGGTAGAGCAGAGTGCCGGCGGAGCAGAGCATCGGCGGCCGGGGGGAGCCGAGAGAAGCTGCCGGCGGCAGCGAGAGTCGACACGATATAGGTCAAGGAGGGAGAGTGCAGGTGTTCGGAGTGCGACTATCCTCAAGGGTTGAGGGCAGAAGGATCGCAATCCTTTTTGCAGGCGTTGTCTTGGTCCTTGCAGGCGGTACTGCCGGATACATGTTCCTTGAAGGGTGGAGTTTCTTTGAAGCCCTCTACATGACTGTGATTACTATATCGACCGTGGGCTTTGGAGAGGTAAGAACTCTGTCGGAGGCCGCGCGCATGTTCACGGTGGTGTTGATTCTGGGCGGTGTGAGTATCATGGCCTACGGTATCACCGCGCTCTTGGAGTTCGTGGTGGGCGGGCAACTCAGCGGCATGTATTGGAGGAGAGCCGTGAGCAGGCAATTGGACAGACTTGACGGGCACTACATTCTTTGTGGCTTCGGCCGGGTCGGACGCACCGTGGCTGAAGAGTTTGTGAAATACGACGTACCTTTCGTTGTGGTAGACATTGATCCGGAGGTTGTGAGTCGTTTGGAGGAAGAAGGCTACCTGTACTTGGTAGGTGAGGCTTCAGACGACGAGGTGCTGGAGAAGGCGGGCATCAAGCGGGCGCGCGGCTTGGTCACAGCAGTTGATTCGGACGCAGACAATCTGTACGTGGTCCTCTCAGCGCGCACATTGAATCCGGATTTGCAGATAGTGGCCAGAGCCACCATGGATAGTTCTGTGCGCAAGCTCCGTAAAGCCGGGGCGGATCAGGTGATCTCACCCTACGGGATCGGTGGTAAGAAGATGGCTGCACTGCTGGTGAAGCCGGTGGTCAGTGATTATCTGGATGTTGTGGCCGGCGGCGGACAGCTGGAGTTCCGCGTGGAGGAGTTCACCTTGAACGATACCTGCGGTGCCGTGGGAAGGAGTATAGGAGAGCTTGAGATTCGAGGACAGACCGGGGCCACCATCCTGGGGGTGAAGAACGCCACCAGTGGCGTCTTTGACACGAATCCTTCTCCAGACCATAGGCTTCGGCTGGATGATGTCCTAGTAGCCATAGGCACGCCTGAGAGTATTGCCGGTCTGGAGGAGCTGTTCGCATGCAGCCTCTCGCCTGTCAGGGGAGAGAATGATGGAATCATTGAGTAGAATTGTCATGTCTATTCACTGGAAGGGACCACAACTTGCTGGGTGAGATTTTAGGTACAGCTGTCAGGGAATGGGTGGGCAAGAACGGATGGGAGGGTGCGCCTGAGGTAGTTCTGGAGAGGCCCGCAGAGAGGGGGCATGGCGACTACGCATTGCCGTACTGCCTGCAATTGGCCGGGGTGGCCAGGCGTGCGCCCAAGGAACTGGCGGAAGAGCTGGTTGAGTATCTGGCTGCCGATCCGATGGTTTCCGACGTGGTAGAGGATATGGAGGTGGCGGGGCCGGGGTTCATTAATTTCACTCTGGGGCAAAGCGCGTATAGGGAGACTGTGCTGGGCATGCTGGCCCGGGGAGAGAGTATTGGGTGCGGTGACGGTGAGAGTGAGGATCTGGGGAGCATCCTGCTGGAATACGTCAGCGTGAACCCCACCGGTCCGCTCCACGTGGGCCACGCGCGATACGCCGCCTACGGCAACGCCCTGGATCGAATCCTTCGGTTCAGTGGGTACGATGTGTCGACCGAATTCTACGTGAATGACTATGGTCGTCAGATGGAGATGTTTGCCCGGTCTATCGCCGCCAGGTACGCGCAGTTGCTCGGGCTGGAGATAGATGTTCCGGATGAGGGCTACCAAGGAGAGTATGTCCGGGAGATCGCTGAGCGAGTGCGTGAACAGTACGGAGATCGCTGGCTTGAGCGCCTGGAGAGCGAAGGTTTGGAGAATGCCGGGACGGAGACCCTCCAATTTTTCCGCTCTGCGGGTTGTGAACTAGTTCTTGAGGAGATGCGGGAGGAGCTGGAGATGTTTGGTGTCACCTTTGGCACCTGGTTCAGTGAGACTTCCCTCCATGAGCGAGGTGCCGTCAGTCAGACCATTGAGGAGCTGGAGAATTCGGGGAAAGCCTACCGAAGTGAGGATGCCGTCTGGTTGAAGACCGTACCCTACGGCGATGATAAGGACCGGGTTCTGGTTCGCAGCAACGAGAGACCAACTTATTTCGCGGCGGACATTGCCTACCATCAGGACAAGCTTGCGCGAGGCTATGATCATCTCATCAATATCTGGGGAGCGGATCATCACGGCTACATCCCCAGGATGAAGGCCGCGGTTGAGATACTTGCAGGTAAGCCGGAGCGGTTGGAGGTGATTATTGGTCAACTTGTCAATCTCCTGGAGAAAGGAGAATTGCGGCAAATGTCCACTCGGCGCGGTGAGCTGGTGACTTTGGCTGAGCTGGTGGAGGCCATCGGCGTAGACGCGTCTCGTTTTTTCCTGGTGATGCGGTCGCATGACCAAACTTTGGACTTGGATCTGGATCTCGCCTGTAGTGAGTCACAGGAGAATCCCGTCTATTACGTTCAGTATGCTCATGCCAGGATATGCAGTATTCTGAGGAATCTTTCGGAGAGTGTGGACTGGGGTGTGCCGGAGGGCCAAGGCGTCTTTGCGACGGGATATGAGAAGGACCTGATCAAGAAACTGGATGAGTTCTCTGGAACGGTGAAAGAAGCGGCGGAACGGCGGGGCCCTCACCGTATTGCGGTGTATGCTCAGGAGCTGGCAGCGGATTTCCACGCATTCTATAAGAACTGCAGGGTCATCGGTTCAGCTCCGGATCTCTCCGCTTCACGTCTGGCGTTGTGCCTTGTGACCCAACGCGTGGTGGCGCGTTGCCTCAACCTACTGGGAGTCAGTGCTCCTGAATCCATGTAGACTAGAAGTGGCTCGGGGCAGGTTTTAGGGAACCGCCGGGGTCTGATATGCTCACGTTGTTATTGTTTTCACGTTGGTCGCTGATATCGAATGTCTGAGGAGGTCAAAGAGGGATGCCCACACTTAGTGTGATCAAAGCGGACGTCGGCGGATATGTGGGCCACGCTGACGTGCACCCGGATCTGATGGTGCGTGCGGCCGAGAGCCTGGATAAGGCGAAGGCCGATGGTCTACTGATCGATTGTCAAGTTCAGCACGTGGGAGACGACATCGCCTTAGTCATGACCCACGAACAGGGAGAGGACGCTGAACCCATACACAAGCTTGCGTGGGATACGTTTCTGGCTGTGACGAAAGTAGCGCGTGAGCTGAAAATGTATGGCGCCGGCCAAGATCTCCTTTCGGACGCATTCTCTGGAAACATCAAAGGCATGGGGCCGGGGTCGGCTGAGGTGGAGTTTGAAGAGAGGACCTCTGAGCCTGTTATTATCTTTCTTGCCGATAAGACGGAACCCGGCGCGTGGAATCTTCCTCTCTACAAGATCTTTTGTGACCCCTTCAATACTGCGGGGCTGGTCATAGACCCCAAGATGCACGCGGGATTCGAGGTGGAAGTGCATGATGTCATGGAGAACAAGCGGGTTGTGTTCTCTTGTCCGGAGGAGCTGTATGACCTCCTGGTGTTCATCGGCGCGCAGACGCGGTATGTCATCAAGAGGGTTCGTCAGAAGGACAGTGGTGTGACAGCAGCCGTGACCTCTACGGATAGGCTGAATCTGATCGCCGGGCGCTATGTGGGAAAAGATGATCCGGTACTGATAGTGCGCTGCCAGAGTGGTCTTCCGGCGGTAGGTGAGGTGCTTGAACCGTGGGCTAATCCCCACCTGGTATTCGGGTGGATGCGGGGCTCCCATTCCGGTCCCCTCATGCCCTGCCCAATGGACAATGCTACTCCTGCACGCTTCGATGGGCCCCCGCGCGTGGTTGGGATGGGCTATCAGATAGCCAACGGCCGGTTGATTGGCCCCCGTGACATGTTGGGAGATATCAGCTTCGATCGGGCGCGGGAGAAGGCTCTGGAAACGACGGACTACATGCGGAGCATGGGTCCGTTTGAGCCGCACCGCCTGCCTCCGGAGGACATGGAGTACACGACGTTGCCCTTGGTCACTGAGCGGCTGGAAGGGCGTTTTGAGGACCTGCCTGGCTAGGCAGGGAATCTCGTTGGACAGTCAGTTTCGTGAGAGATCGCGGTGCCGGAGCTTCCTGAGGTAGAGACCATACGGCGGCAGCTTCAGCGCGTACTGCCTGGAAGGCGACTTGGGTCCGTCCTCAGAGTTGACCCTGCCGTTCTTGACGGTGTTGCTCGGGAGGATCTTGCGGGACGGCTGCCGGGGCGGAGCATCGAGGATCTGGACCGGCGGGGCAAGTACATCGTTGGCCGCCTGTCGGGTGAATTGTATTTGACTATCCACCTGGGTATGACAGGGAGCCTGCGGGTCTTGACCGGCGCCGGTCCGGTCGGTCATGAGCGGTTGGCCGTGCGTCTGGATCTTGAGCGTGGCGCCGCTGGGGATTCGGTAGAACGTCTTGCGTTCATTGACGCGCGGAAGTTTGGACGAGTGCGGCTGACCGCTGGTGCGCCCTGGAGCGGATTGGTGCGGCTAGGTCCGGATGCGTGGCGTGGAGATTGGACAGCAGACTGGTTGGAAGAAAGGCTGCGCAGCCGGAAGGCAGGCATCAAGTCGGTGCTCTTGGAGCAGAAGGTCATGGCCGGCATCGGCAATATCTATGCGGACGAGATCCTCTTTGCCGCAGGGATAGACCCTAGGCGGAGTGCGGGCTCTCTGAGGAGCATGGAGGTCAAGAAGTTGGCGGAGTCCATCCGCAGGCGTCTTGATGATGGGGTGCGGCTCCGGGGGTGCTCCATTTCAGATTATGTGGACGCCCGGGGGCGGTCTGGCTCATTTCAGGATGAATTACGCGCGTATGGGCGACATGGGCAGGCCTGCGTTGACTGTGGCTCCACGCTCCGGCGAGTGGTAATTGCGGGCAGGGGTACGGCCTATTGTCCCAAGTGCCAGCGCTGATACCTTAACCCTTCCTGAGACCCGCAAAAACGCTCCTGGCCTTCAGCTCCCCCGCTGATCTCAAGCGCTGTTCCCGGCCCAGCGGAAGCGGTGATTCAAGCAAAAGCGAGTCCCGAGTGAACTCGCTTGTCATCCTTCATCAACTTCCACTTGTGGGCTGCTTCTCCGTACTGGGCACCATATTACCTGTGCCTTTTCTCCGCAGCCTTCCTGTGGGAGTCTCCAGATGATGCGTCTGATCTCTCGGGACTCTTAATATTCATTCTACTCCCTTCGTACCCCCTGTCAAGCGATAGAGTCCGCATCATGCAAACAATATTCACTATGCTAGAATCACGGCGTTGGTTGCCGATGCCGTGGCGATCGTCGTTAGTTTGAGCGGAGTTAACTCAGTTGGTAGAGTGCCAGCTTCCCAAGCTGGATGTCGCGGGTTCGAATCCCGTACTCCGCTCCATTGTTCCACTTGCCTCTATGTACCCTAGGGGGTATACTTCGCCTCAAGATGGGGTGCTTCTAAGGAGTTGTTGCAGCCTGTGGGTGTCTGGTTCTTGTAAGGATTATTCTTGGGGGACAGTGTGTAAGGAGGTTGGGCATGGATGCAACGGATGCTACACCTACGGTGGACGAAGGTGTGGGTCGTGTTCTCAATAGACTGCGTCGTGTCGAGGGTCAGGTCCGCGGGCTCCAGAGGATGATTGATGAGGGGAAGGATTGCGAGGATGTCTTGACCCAACTTTCCGCAGTCAAGTCAGCCCTGGACCGTGTGGGTATCTACTTGATAAGCCACAGGATGCGTGAGTGTCTGGAGACAGATACAGGTGTAGGCGTTCAAGAGGAATCCATGGAAGAGGCGTTTGAGATCTTTCTGAAGTATGTGCAGTGCGTCAAGTAATGACTACGTGAGGTGAGTCGGTAGATGGCTTCAGTTGAGGGTATGCGTGATCTGATAATCATTGGGGGTGGTCCTGCCGGGTTGGCGGCGGCCATTTATGGGTCCCGATCCGGCCTCAAGACTCTGGTGCTGGAGCGGCAGATGACTGGTGGACAGGTTGCCATGACGGATCTGATAGAGAACTACCCTGGCTTTCCGGAGGGCATCAGCGGCTTTGAGCTGGTGGAGAAGATGAAGAAACAGGCGTTGCGTTTTGGTGCGGAGATCCGCGAGGTTGAGGCGGTGGAGGGGTTCAAATCCGGTGATGCAAAGGAGATCCAGACACCAGACAGCACCTTCGCGGCGCGTTCCGTCATTATCGCCACCGGCGTTGACCCGATGGGCTTGGATTGCGTGGGAGAAAAGAAGTTCCGTGGACGAGGGGTCTCATACTGTGCTACGTGCGACGGCGCATTCTTCAAGGATAAGACAGTGGCTGTCGTGGGAGGGGGCAACTCTGCGGTGGAGGAAGCTCTGTATCTGACTCGGTTTGCCCAGAAGGTGTTCATCGTCCATCGCAGGGATGAGCTTCGTGCTGACCACGTGTATCGTAAGCGGGTGGAGGCGGACCCTTCAATCGAAATACTTTGGACGTCTCAACTGCGGGAGATAAGAGGGCAAGACAAAGTGGAGTCCATGTATGTAGAGTTCACGGACAAGGGTGAGTTCAGGGATATCAAGGTGGATGGCGTCTTCTTCTACGTTGGCCAACAACCGAATACGCTGTTCTTGGATGGGCAGATAGACGTGGATGAGAGGGGCTTCATACTTACCGATCCGCAGCTGACCACGTCCTGTCCGGGCGTTTTCGCGGCAGGTGACGTTCGCGCAAATGATCTCAAGCAGGTGGTGTGGGCTGCGGGAGAGGGTGCGCTTGCCGTACGCGGGGTAGAGCAATACCTGGAGGGTTTCTAGGCCCGAGCATCTCCAAGCAGGCGCTCTATGAGCCAACCGGATACCCGCTGATGGATCAGGGGGTCACTCTGGGCTGTGGAGTGGTCGCCACCATTGAGGATAAAGACCTCCGTATCTCCGCCCAATCGTTCGGCGAGTTCCAGTGTCACGCGGAGGGGCACTACGGTGTCCTGCCTGGCGTGCACAAGTAGGGTGGGAGTGTCTATGTCCGCGGCTTCGTCCAGTATCTCCATGTTCTGCAAGTAGCTTCGAAACTTCTGGACGTTGAAGCGTGCCTCCAGCCCCCTGGCCAGCAATTCCTCTGCTGGAGGCGGGTTGTTCAGTGCGTGGATAAGTATTCTCTCGTTGGCCGGGCAGAGTAGAGCCATCGCTGCAAAGCGGGCACTTAGGGCTGCTGCTAGGCCATAGTAGCCGCCCATGCTGGATCCCCGGTAACCGATGCGGTTAGGATCGACGAGAGGGTGGCTGCGTAGGACCTCCACGGCTGCCACGATGTCACGGTGAAGGGGTCCGTCTGCTTCTCCGCCGCTTTCGCCATGCCCACGCATGTCCAGGGCCATGACTGCCATTCCTTTTCCGCAGGCAGTGCGACAGAATTCCTCATGCCGATTGCGGTTGCTCCCAGCTCCGTGCCCCACAACCAGCCCGGGAAGCGGGGCGCTCTTCTTGTAGTCGGCTCCGGCCGGGACGAACAGGGTTCCCGCGAGGATGAAGCCAGATGCCGGCGCCCTGGCGCCCCGGGTGTCCTCTGGCAGACTGCGGAACCGTAGGCCTTCCACGTGCACCGCGGTATTGTGGACAGTCTCAGGCATAGTTGCGAGCCTAAGCGTCCAAGTATGCGAGGTAAGGGAGATTCCGGTGTCTTTGCTGGTGGTCGAATCCGTAGCCTATGAAAAAGTTGTCCGGAACACTGAAGCCCTGATACCGCACAGGGATATCCACCAGACGGCGGTGGGGCCGGTCCAGCAGCGTGCAGACCTCCAGCGAGTGGGGGGACCGCAGCTCAAGGTTTCTGAGAATATAATGAAGGGTTAAGCCTGTGTCTATGATGTCTTCAACGATGAGCACGTCCTTTCCCTCTATAGGGCCGTCCACGTCCTTAAGAAAGCGGACAGAACGTGAGCCCGACATACTTGCGTCCTCCTGATAGGAACTGATGGCCAGGAAGTCCATGGTCAAAGGGAGGTCAATACTCCTGGCCAGGTCGGCCATGAGGTACACTCCCCCCTTCAAGATGGAGATCAAGAGTAGTTCCTCGCCCCGGTAGTCTGCAGTGATGAGTCTTCCCAGTTCCTGCACCTTGTCTTGGATTTCCTGAGTTCCCAGGAAGACCCCCCCGTTTTCGGGGATGAGTGGCAAGATACTCCAGTTCCCTAGCTGGGAGGATCAAGGTTGTACTTCTTGGCCAGCTGCACGAAGTCTTTGCGGTAGAGTATCTTGATGTTGATCTCAGGATACTTCTCCTTGAGCTTCCTCACCTTCCGGTTCTTCTCCGTCACCAAGGACTGCTTCATCTGGGTGACCTCTATGTACAGATCGAGCTCAGGGAGGTAGAAATCGGGGGTAAAAGCCGCTTTGATATCCCCATCCCGCTCCTGCTCAAGGATGAAGGTGCGTGGTTCATAGTCCCAGGGAACGCGATAGTAGTCGAGCATACGGGCGGCTTCATATTCTGTCTCGGTGGCAAACTTGGGTGCCTTGTCGCCCCGGAAATACGAGTAAGTGAGAGTGTCTCCGGTCATCTTGGGATGTTATTGTAACAGAGTACAGCGATCACCGATGTTGGTCGCGTCAAGTCATATGTGGGAGCTGCGATGACACACACCCTTATTTACCCTTCGAATTCTCGACATAACTCAGCCGGCCACTTGGAAGTGGACGGTTGTGACGTAGTGGAGCTTGCAGAACACTACGGGACTCCTTTGATCGTTTATGAAGAGAAGACCATTAGAGATCAGTGCCGTCGTCTTGAACAGGGTTTCTCCAGACGAACGGATGATTATGAGGTCATTTACGCCACCAAAGCCCTATGCACGATTGCCATATGTCAGTTGGTGGCCCAGGAAGGACTATCCTTGGACGTGTCTTCAGGAGGTGAATACCACACGGCACTCAAGGCCGGGGTCCCCACCGAGCGGATCTTCTTCCACGGCAACAACAAGACGCGGACTGAACTAGAGTATGCGCTGGACAATGGCATAGGACATGTGGTGATTGACAGCCTGCAAGAGCTGGAGCTTCTTGAGGGGTTGGCGGAGAAGCGGGGTGTCATCCAGCGTGTTCTACTTCGCATTACACCGGGAGTTGAGGCCCATACCCACGAGTACATCCAGACAGGCCAGGAGGACTCCAAGTTCGGCTTTGGGTTGGTGGAAGGCCGGGCGATGGAAGCAATTGAGCGCGGCTGTGGAGCAGAGCATCTGGATCTGGTGGGCCTTCACGCCCACATAGGAAGTCAGATCTTTGAGTTGGAAGGCTACAGGCAGGCGATTGCCATCCTGGTGGACTTGATCAAGCAGGCGCACGATCAAATCGGTTTTGAGTGCCGGTATCTGAATGCCGGTGGTGGATTGGGCATCAGACACACGGAAGAGGATGATCCTCCTTCTATCGATGCCTATGCGCAGGTGAAGGTCCAAGGCCTGCGGGGGGAGATGGAGAGGCTGGGATTACCCACACCCCGCTTACTGGTGGAGCCTGGACGGTCCATCGTCGGGAAGGCGGGGTTGACCGCTTATCGCGTGGGCACCATCAAGGAAGTACCGAACATTCGCACATTCGTGAGCGTTGATGGCGGAATGAGCGACAACATCCGCCCCATGCTCTACGGGGCCAAGTACGAAGCCATGTTGGCCAATAAGGCGGAGGTGCGGCCAGATACGACGGTGACGGTGGCCGGGAAGCACTGTGAGAGCGGGGATATCCTGATCAAGGATGCGGAAATAGCCAGACCCGAGGTGGGTGATGTCCTGGTCACACCGGCCACTGGCGGCTACTGTTATTCCATGGCTTCCAACTATAATGGTAACCCTCGGCCTTGTGTCTTGCTGGTGAAGGACGGAGAGGCCAAGGTGATGGTTGAGCGGGAGACATATGATGACCTAATAGCCAAGCAACGACCGTTGTCCGGATGATTCGTAATTGGTGTCGGAAGGAGTGTCTGGCAATATGGAGGGTGGAGTGCATAGGGTAGTACGGATCGGCCTTTTGGGGTTCGGAACGGTCGGATCAAGCGTATATGATTTGATCCAGGAGCAAAGAGCGGAGATACTGGAAGCAACCGGCGTGGAGCTCCAGGTTGCCCGCATACTGGAGAGGGATCTCAGCATTGACCGTCCCGGTGTTCCGCAGGACCTTTTCACGGACGATTTCAATGATATCAAAGGAGACCCCTCCCTGGACATCGTTGTAGAGTTGATTGGTGGAGTGGATCCTGCCCATGGCTTTGTGGAAGGAGCGCTTAGGGCCGGGAAGAGCGTGGTAACTGCTAACAAGCAGCTCCTGGCGAGTCGCGGCGCGTCCATCTTCGAGACGGCAAAGCACGCCGACGCGCAGTTGCGTTTTGAAGCCTCGGTTGGTGGCGCTATTCCCATTATCAAGGTGATGCGAGAGAGCATGATCGCAGCAGGCCTGCATACCGTTTACGGAATTGTGAACGGGACCACCAACTACATCCTCTCAGAGATGTACAAGGGGGGAGGGGACTATGAGGAGACATTGGCTCAAGCACAGGCGTTCGGGTACGCAGAACCTGATCCCACCGAGGATGTGACTGGCGGAGACGCAGCGGCCAAGATGGCCATTGCGGCTTCTATTGCCTATCATTCCCGGGTGACTCTGAATGATGTTCAATGCGAAGGACTCGAGAACGTCCGTTTGGAGGACGTCCAGTACGCTCGGGAATTAGGGTTTGTGGTGAAATTGGTTGGAGCTGCTCGCTTGATAGATGATCGCGTGAGCGTGCGCGTGCATCCCGCACTGCTTTCTGAAGATCATCCGTTGGCTGCCATCAACGGTCCGGATAACGCCATCTTTCTCGAAGGCCACGAAGTCGGGGAGATCATGCTGTCTGGGCCCGGAGCCGGGGGCGTTCCCACCAGCACGGCGATCGTAAGTGACATCATTACCGTGGTGGGTACGAAAGAAGTCGGCTTTCTTCAAGATTGCTCTTGCTACAAAGAAAGAGAGTTCATTCCCGGTGCGGAGATGTCCTCCGCCTTCTTCATCAGAGTGCAGGTGGAGGACCGAGCCGGAGTGTTGGCCAAGATATCTTCGGTGTTTGGGAAGCATGACGTCTCCATCGAAAGTTTGATCCAGAAGGGCCACGGAGACCAGGCGGAGCTTGTGCTGATCACCCACCCCACCCTGGAGAGATATTTCTTTGCCGCCGCCAAGGAAGTGGATGGGCTTTCATGCTGTCTCAGCGCTCTTACAACCATTAGGGTCCTATGAAGAATTCCGGGTTGATAGACCGGTACCGTGAGTTTCTTCCCGTGGGGGAGAATACCCGCCCCGTGACGCTTCTTGAGGGAAGCACACCGCTTGTCCGTTGCAAGTGGCTGGGTCAGGAGATCGGCTGTCGCGCCTACCTCAAGTTCGAGGGCGCTAACCCGACGGGCTCCTTCAAAGACAGGGGTATGACCATGGCTATGACCAGAGCCGTGGAGGAGGGATCGGAGGCAGTCATATGTGCTTCCACCGGGAATACGTCGGCTGCTGCTGCTGCGTATGCAGCCAGAGCGGGAGTGAAGTGTGCGGTGCTTATCCCCGAGGGGAAGATTGCGCTTGGCAAGCTGTCTCAAGCGCTGATGCATGGGGCTGTCGCGATCGCCATTGATGGCAACTTTGACTTGGCCCTTGAGTTCGTCAAGGAGATATCAGACAAGAACCCCATAACCCTGGTCAATTCCTTGAATCCGTACAGGATAGAGGGACAGAAGACAGCGGCCTTTGAATTGGTGGATACCCTTGGCGCAACTCCCGACTTCCTGGCTATTCCGGTGGGCAACGCGGGAAACATCACTGCGTACTGGAAGGGTTTTCGGGAATACTCGGACGTGGGCAGGGGTCGAGGGCTGCCGGTAATGTGGGGCTTTCAGGCGGAGGGTGCGAACCCCCTGGTCAGGGGGGAAGTAGTCCGGGAGCCGGAGACGGTAGCCACAGCCATCCGGATTGGTAATCCCGCCCGGGGAGAAGAGGCCCTGGAGGCTGCCCGGGAGTCTGGAGGAGCAATCCGTGATGTGACCGATGAGGAGATTCTGGAGGCCCAACGGCTTCTGGCACAGAACGAAGGTGTCTTCTGCGAACCTGCGTCGGCGGCGAGTATTGCCGGGCTGCTCAGATATGGAAGGGATCAGTTCGCAAAGGAAGAGATCGTTGTTGCCGTGCTGACAGGGCACGGACTCAAGGATCCTCAGGTGGCCATTGATCAATCGGCTCCCATCATAAGCTGCCCTGCGGAGTTTGAGGCGGTGGAGCGGGTGGTGTTGGAAATGGGCGGACGGTAGGCGTTCGCCGGGATAGTTTGGGAGAGGGGTAGCCATGTCCAGAACGGCCAAGATAGTTTTGGGGATTGTGGTCGCGGTGGTGGTCATGTGTGTGATGTTGGTAGTAGGTCTCGTAGCGGTGATCGGTACAGAAGGTAGTATCGGTGCCGGCGGCAAGATAGGCGTCATGCACCTGAGCGGAGTGGTTTCGGCCTCCGCTGATGCGTATTCTCTGACGGGCACGCAGGGTATAGATCCGGAGTGGACTGCAGAGGCTCTCCGCAAGGCTGATCGCGATGACAGCATTGATGCCGTCCTACTCCGGGTGAACAGTCCCGGCGGGAGTCCCGCCGCATCATGGGAGATCTATCAAGCCGTCAAGGACATGAGCAAGCCCGTGGTTGTGTCGGTTGGTGATGTGGCTGCTTCCGGAGCCTATTATTTTTCCAGCGCGGCGGATATAATTGTTGCTGCGCCTTCGTCACAGGTGGGCAGCATAGGCGTGATCCTGGCCGCGGTTGATCTTGAAGAACTGCTGGATAAGGTCGGTATCGAATACACGGTTCTTACGCGAGGGGAATACAAGGACTTGGGCCATTTCTCCCGTGACATCACTCCCGAAGAGGAAGACATTCTCAATGAGCAGATGGATTTGATCTATCGTCAGTTCATTCGGGATGTTGCCGACGCCAGGAGCGGACTGACCGAAGCGGAGGTGGAGGCTCTGGCGAACGGCCTTTCTTTTCCTGGCGAGGAGGCTCTGCGGAAGGGACTCGTTGACCGTACCGGATCTTATCGGGATGCGCTCGAGGCGGCGGCGGAGCTGAGTGGTCTTGAGCCTGATAGTTATACTGTGAAGAGCTTGGACCAGGATAGGGATCAGAGCCTGCTGGGCCTGCTCTTTGGGTTATCGGAAGAAGGAGGCCTGGATCAATTAGTGCGACGGGTTCTGGGCATTGCGGAGTTGGGAGGTTCCTTTGCGGGGGTTCCTGTGTTTAGATAAGGACGCTGGTAGGGCTTGCGCTTGGGGAGGGACCTGCTATCATTAAACACGGTGGGGCTGCTGGGGTGGGAGTTGAGCCATAGCCGCGCAGGTTGCTCGCCTTCCTAATATCATCCGAACGATCACCGCTGATTCTGTCTGGGGAGATTCTTGAGGTCGTGCTCGCCGGAGTCCAGGTCTGGGGTTCACTTTTCTATTCAGCTCTCGCGCTGAGGCCCGTGAGCCTGAACGGGCGGGCACTAAGGGCAGCAGCGAGAACATAAAGAACATAAAGAACATAAAGAACATAAAGAACATAAAGAACAGAGAGAAGGGAATCAAGGGAGAGCCATGGAGCTAGCAGAACTGGAACCCAAGCTTATGTCCGACCTGCATCTGGTAGCGGGAGAGTTGGGTATCAAGAACTATCGGAAATACTCTAAGCAGGATTTGATCAACAAGATCCTGGCGGAGCAATCAGGTGATCGCGGTCTGCAGGTGCGGACGGGTCTTCTTGATATCCTTCCGGACGGGTTCGGTTTCTTGCGGACACGTGGGTACAATCAGTCAGACTCGGATATCTACGTATCCCTATCCCAGATCCGACGGTTCAAACTCCGTCGGGGGGACGAGATCACCGGACAGGTGAGGAACCCCAAGGACAATGAGAAGTACTATGCCCTGCTGAAGATGCACTCCGTCAACGGCCTGGAGCCTGAGCAGGCCAGACACAGACCTAGTTTTGACTCGCTCACTCCACTGTTTCCGGAAGAAAGACTGCGCATGGAGACTGAGGCGCGTCGCCTTGAGGCGCGGGTCATTGATCTCATCAGTCCAATAGGCAAGGGGCAGCGCGGATTGATTGTTTCTCCTCCCAAGGCCGGTAAGACCACGGTCCTGAAGGAGATCGCCAATTCCATCTCGGAGAATGACCCTGATGTGCATCTCTTGGTCCTGCTCGTGGACGAGCGGCCGGAAGAAGTGACGGACATGGAGCGTTCTGTGAATGGTGAGGTCGTCAGCTCCACCTTCGATCAGCCGCCTGAGAACCATATACAGGTGACGGAATTGGTTCTTGAGCGGGTCAAGCGCTTGGTTGAAGTGGGCAAGGACGTCGTGGTTCTCCTGGACTCAATAACTCGCCTTTCCCGGGCATATAATCTCATTGCTCCAACCAGCGGGCGCATTCTATCTGGTGGCGTGGATTCCACCGCGCTCTATCCACCAAAGAAGTTCTTTGGTGCCGCGCGGAACATTGAGGAGGGTGGCTCTCTCACTATTCTGGCCACTGCTCTGGTGGATACGGGTTCGCGTATGGATGAAGTCATTTTTGAGGAGTTCAAGGGTACTGGTAACTGGGAAGTTCATCTCAGCAGACAGTTGGCGAATAAGCGGATATTCCCGGCTATCGACATTGAGAAGTCTGGTACCAGAAAAGAAGAATTGCTCATGGAGAACCAGGAGGCCAAGATGGTCTGGAAGCTCCGCTCCGTCCTCCACGCGCTGGAGACCAACGCCGGTATCGAACTTCTCATAGACAAACTGAAGGAAACTAAGTCAAACACCGAGTTCTTGGAGCAGATGCGGAAGAACTCCAGGTAGTACTCTCTTGATGCGTGTCTAGACTCAGACTTTCTTTGAAGGTTGCTCATGCGAATGGGTATAGAGGGCATATCAGTCGGTCACTACACTGACCTGGACGGGGGCACGGGTTGTACGGTGGTCCTGGCGCCTGCGGGCGCAACAGCTTCAGTGGATGTGAGGGGTGGTGGTCCAGGTACCCGTGAGACGGACATCCTCTCTCCTCTGTCGTCCATCGAGAGCGTGCATGCGGTTCTACTTACGGGTGGGAGCGCATTCGGTCTGGCTGCGGCGACGGGCGTCGCACGATATCTGGAAGAACAGGGTCACGGGTACGATACCCTGCACGCACGCGTGCCCCTGGTGCCTGCCGCGGTCATCTACGATTTGGGCGTGGTAAGTGCATCGGTCCGCCCCGGGGAAGCGGACGGGTACTCCGCGGCGGCCATGGCGTCAGATGAAGTGAGGGAAGGCTCCGTGGGTGTTGGTACGGGAGCAACCGTGGGCAAGATCGCTGGGGAGAAGGGTTGGATGAAGGGAGGATTCGGAGCGTACCAGATGAAGCTGGGAGATGGAACGACCGTCGTTTCTCTGGCCGTGGTCAACGCTATCGGGGATGTCTTGAACGAAGATGGGAGCATCCTTGCGGGCGCTCGTAGTGAAGATCAGAGTTTCCTCAATACACGATCTTATCTGCTGGGCTTGAAAGAGTCCCCGCGTTTTGAAAGGGCAATGGAGCACACTACCCTCTGCGTGTTGGTCACTGATGCTGAACTGACCAAGACGGAGTGCCGCCAGGTCGCGCTGGTGGCCCACGACGGCATGGCCAGAGCCGTGTCTCCAGTTCATACGCCAATGGACGGGGATACAGTCTTTGTCTTATCGGCAGGGGATAGGTCCTCTAATGTCTTCCAGCTGGGAGCGGCTGCCGTTGATTCTACGGCTGCTTCGATCCGGCGGGCAGTGAGAACAGCCGACTCCGTGGGCGGGGTGCCCGGGCTGGCATCAATTCAGTCACCGACTCAGTCTCCATGAGAGAAGTAAGTACCAAGACTGAGGTCCGGGAGGCGGTTCATGAGGTCCGTTGTTCTGGAGGGATCGTAGGGCTCGTTCCCACCATGGGCTACCTTCACGAAGGCCACATGGCCCTAGTGCGCAGAGCTCGGGAAGAGACTACCTTCGTCATATTGACCATCTTCGTCAATCCCACGCAATTCGGTCCGGGCGAGGATCTTGACCGTTATCCTCGGGATATGGAAAGAGATTTGGAGATGGCGCGGAGGGAAGGGGTGGATTTGGTCTTTGCACCTTCCGAAGAGGAGATGTATGGTCCGGATCACAAGACTTGGGTGGAGGTAGAGGGTCTGGCGGAAGGTCTTTGCGGCGCGAGTCGTCCCGGACACTTTCGGGGTGTGGCCACAGTGGTCAGCAAGCTATTCAACGTCTGCCATCCTGACCTGGCGTACTTCGGGCAGAAGGACGCTCAACAGGCACTTATACTCAGCCGCATGGCCGCGGACCTGGATACTGGTATCCAGGTAGTGATTTGTCCAGTGGTGCGTGAAGAGGACGGACTTGCCGTGAGTTCGAGAAACGTGTATCTGAACGAGGAAGAGAGAGCTCAAGCCCCCCTTTTGAATCAGGCACTCCAGGAGGCGGCCGGCCGGATAGGCGCAGGAGAACGTGACCCTCGAGCCCTCAAGAAGGGAGTGGAGGAACACATCTCTCAGGCGTCGCTGGCTGAGATCGACTACGTTGAGGTAGTGCGAACCTCAGACATGCGCTCGCCCGGCGGCCTTGAGGGTCCTATTCTCATCGCCGTGGCCGTACGGTTCGGGGAGACCAGGTTGATTGATAACGTCATGTTGGACGTTACTTCTTCTCCCACTTGAGTAGATAGGCCACCTGGCTTAGCGTGCTGCCCTGCCGGATTTCTTCTCGCAGGCGGTTCTCCTTCTCGAGCACATCCATTGCCCGGTTGGTGTATTCTACCGCCTTCTCCTTGGGTATGACGCATACACCATCATCGTCTGCCAGCACCCAGTCGCCTGGGCCTATGCGCACGCCGCTGATGCGAATAGGTACGTTGATCTCGCCGAATCCCTTCGGCTCTCCGGCTGTGGGGGACACGTGGCTTGTGAACAGAGGGAAATCCAGTTCTCTGATGTCACCAGTGTCTCGGGCTGCTCCACTGATGATCACCCCGGCCACTCCTTGCTGAATGGCTGAATTGGTGGCCAGCTCACCCCAGACGGCCGGGGGAACACCACCCGCGTCGATGACGATGACATCTCCTTCCTCAGCCTCATCTATGGCCTCCACCGGCTTGGCCCAGTCTCCCGGATAGGTGCGCACCGTCACGGCCGGGCCCACTACTTTCGCGCCTGGGCTCCGGGCGATTATCCCGGGGAGGTCACCGGTCCGGTGAAGGGCATCCGATACGTTAGCTGCCGACACACGCTCAAGGGTAGCGCGCATCCCATCTTCCTTGGCCCGGACGAAGTACTTGGATTTCACGCTGACCAGGTCTGACACGGCACGCTTGATTTGACGTGTTGCCTCGGCGGCGTCAGATGCCTTGATGATTGCGCCGCCTACCACAATGATAGAGGCGCCAGCTTTGGCTGCCTCCGCCGCCGTCTCGGAATTGATGCCACCTGCGACTGACACGGGTATGGATACCTCATTCGCCACCTGGCGCAGTGTTTCAAATGGGGTGCGTCCTTCCATCTGCTCGTCTATCGCGACGTGAATGCCTATGTAGCTGGCACCCATTTCTTCAACCTGCATGGCTCTGGATACGGGGTCATCCACCTGGATCATGTCAACCATGATGTCAGCCCCATAGTTCCTGCCTGCTTCCACACACTCCCTTATGGTCGCGTCGGATGCCCGCCCCAAGACTCCCACGATATTTGCGCCTGCTTTTGCTGCATACTCCACCTCCGCTCGACCTGCGTCCATGGTCTTCATGTCCGCGATCACTGTGTGTCGAGGCCAGCGGGTGCGCAGCTCACGCACTGCCTGGAGACCCTCGCTCTTGATGAGTGGGGTTCCGGCCTCCAACCAGTCGACGCCGCCCTCCACGGCTTCCTCGGCGACCTTGAGGGCGCGGGGCAGATCCACGAAGTCCAATGCTACTTGCAGTTTTGGTTTCAAGGTTCTCTCCTCGTTCAGTGTGGTCGTACGGTCGTCTGAGTATCGTCTGAGTGCGTTATGTCCTGATCATACCCCCATGAATTGCGCGACCAATGTACGCTGCCGCGGCCTGTTATCAAAGCACAGGAAGCAGATCTCCTGCCACCGGCCCAGGGTCATGTCTCCTTGCGCAAAGGGAACCACCATGGAAGGGCCCAACAGGCCAGCTCGAACATGCGAATGTCCGTTACCATCACCCAGCCTTACGTTGTGTTCGTAGTCTTGCGCCGGGGGAACTATCTGATCAAAGAGCCGGGCGAAATCCTGAACTACCCCGGGCTCGAATTCAAGCGTGGTGATTCCTCCTGTGGCACCCGGGACGAAAAGAGTGACGGTGCCTGCGCTCAGGCCGGTCTGGGTTAGCATTTCTCTCACGTCAGCGGTTACATTGATGATGTGTCCGTGTCCTTGGGTATCGAACCGCAGCTCCTTGGTGATCACCCTAAAACTGCTGGTGTCCAGCTCTTGCGGTGAGTTGCTCTCATCCATATCAGGGGTGTTCAACAGCATTCTCATCTCCTCCAGTGCGTCTTCCTTCAGTTCATTCTGCCTGCGGACTAGCTCAAGAGTATGAAGCCCTAAAACGCGGTAAAGTCCATCCAGGTCCGGAGCATTCTGAGCAAGGGCTTCAAGGTGTTGGCGGGCAGTGTGCGTGTCACCGCGAACAAGAGGTCCAGTAATCGCTCCGGCAGTACCGTGCTCTCGTGTGTTGTCCAGGGCTCCTTGAGCCAGAGGCATCAAGGCGGGTAAGGCTTGCTCTTCCGGTATCCCGGCGGTGCGGAACAATTCAGCAGCGGCATCGAGGAGGGTGACCAGGTAGTTGCCCGCCACTACTGCGGCGGCGTGGTAAAGGGCGCGGCTCTGGTCTTCCAGGCGAAAGGGAGAGGCACCCAGGGCCTGAGCCATCTTCCCGCCCGCTTCCTCAGCCCGTTCCGATGACCCCGTTATGGCTACGGCGGAGCCGGAGAAGCGGTGTCTGCCGATAGTGGGATCACTGAAGGACTGAAGGGGGTGCCAGGCAAGAGTGTGCATTCCCCGCTTGCGGCAAGAATCCAATACGGATAGGGGTGTGGCCCCGCTCGTATGCATGATGATGGAGGTGGTCTCGGCGCTTGAGGCAGTTGGGTCAGGAAGAGCGGCGCAGAATTCTTCTGCTACTTGGCTGAGGCAGGCATCAGGAACGGTAAGGATGTAGATGTCCGCTTCTGTCGTCGCCATCTCAGCCAGAGAGGAGAGAGGTGGAGCGTTCAGGAGACCTTCAGCGCGGGCGGCACCTTCTTCTGTCCTGCATAGGTACCCGGTGATGGTCGCTCCCCTTGACGCTGCGGCCAGAGCGAAGGAGGTACCCAAACGGCCGGCACCGATGATAGCCAACCTCAGTCCATCCAACGACCGAGAGTCTTCAGCTCTGGTCTCCGCGTCAGGAGAAGCGTTAGAATCTTGTGAAACTATGGTTGACCTTTCGTTCCAGTTCTAGCTGCAGATACCAGACTCGGTCTCCCTGCTGCTCTCCAATGGAGAAGTTTCGCAGTTATCTGTTCTTGCCTTCTGCGTCTCTCTTTCCGGCTGCGTCCCCCTGATTGATACGGGTGGCCGCTCCGAAGAAGGCGCATGACAAGAATAGCAGCATGACGCGGTGATTGGGAAGAGGTGCGCGGTGTGGCAAGGTGTGATGGATGACTGATACGCTGTACGATGTATAGAAAGTGCTGAGGGTTGAGGGGTGGATGTTGTGTCACTTGCTACAGTGAGGAGGGTTTCGTGTCCAAGAAACTGACTCGGTCCAGAGACGATAAGATGCTTTGTGGTGTGGCGGCGGGTATTGCCGGGTATCTGAGGTTGGACCCTTCCATTGTTCGATTAGCGTGGGTGGTGGCTATCCTGCTACCGGGTCCAAACTTGATAATAGTTGCCGCGTACGTGGTGCTCTGTATTGTGATGCCCTTGGACACGAGCGGTGGGGATGTCAAGTGAGCGCCAGGGAAACCACAGCTCATGTGTGGGACGGGACAATCGGTGACCGGTGACCGGTGATTGCTGAGTCGCTTCAAGATCTTGCGCAGTCATTGGAGGGATGTGAAGATTGCAACCTCCATAAAGAGCGGACGCAGGTGGTCTTTGGCGTGGGGAATTCCTCCGCTGACCTTATGTTGGTGGGGGAGGGCCCGGGTTTCCACGAAGATCAACAAGGAGAGCCTTTTGTGGGGCGGGCAGGAAAACTGTTGGATGAACTTCTCGGGTCGATAGGCCTGGATCGGAGTATGGTATATATTGCCAACGTAGTGAAGTGTCGGCCTCCCAGGAATAGAGATCCGCTGGCTGACGAGATCTTATCCTGTAGCCGATTCCTCATGGAACAGATACGCATTGTCTCACCCCGAGTGGTCTGCACTCTGGGCAACTTCTCTACAAAGCTGCTGGCTGAAACGGAACGTGGCATCACTTCTGTGCACGGACAAGTCAAACAAGTAGAGCTGGGTGGAGTCTCTCTGGCGCTGTTCCCTGTCTTCCATCCTGCGGCCGCTCTCTACACTTCGGCCAACCGCAGCGTGCTGGAGGAGGACTTCCAGAAACTCGATGTTCTGCTGAAAGGAGGCCGTGAAGCCCCGGTGGTCTCCCCTGAGCCCGATGACGGACCGGGGACTCATGCCGAGACTGAGCAGCTTCCCCTCTGGTAGGAATCAATGTGGCAGGAATGAATCTGGTGTTCGAGACGGGCGTGGATCTCAAGCGACTCCGTTTGATTGGCCGTCGGCTTGCGTCCGCGTTGCGCCCGGGAGATCTGGTCTTGCTGGAAGGACATCTTGGATCTGGCAAGACCGAGCTGGTTCGCGAGGTTTGCCGGGGGTTGGGAGTGGTGGGCCCTGTGCGCAGTCCTTCTTTCACGCTTGCCAACATGTATGCGGGCGTTGTGCGTGTGAACCATCTAGACCTCTATCGTGTTCCGGCTTTGGAGGCGGCAGATGCTTTGGTTCCTGAGGAGTTCGTGGGTGAGGATGTGATCACGTTGGTTGAGTGGCCGGAAGTCGCGGGTGAGGTGCTCGGAAGGTACTCATACAAGGTCTATCTGGAGCACGAGACCTTGGAAACGCGCGGGCTTCAACTTGTGGCCGGCGGTCAGGAGCAGGTTGAGCGGTGGGAGGCCGCGGGTGGTGAACGTTAGCGGACGCGTAGGAGTGAATGGCTCTGAGGAACACGGGGCGGGATCCGTCCTGTGTTTGGACACCGCCACGGACTGGTGCTCTGTTGCCCTGCTGGACACGGGCACAACGGGAATCGAGGTGAAGTCTGAGTCAGCGCTGGAGGCCGGTCGTTCACACGCCCGGCTCCTTCTACCTATGATCGATCGCGTACTGGGTGCGGCGGATATTGGCCCTGATGGCGTGGCGGCGATAGTCGTGGGTTGTGGACCCGGTACGTTCACTGGGGTTCGGATGGGGGTCGCTACTGGACGGGCCATCGCCCTCGGCCTTGGCGTGCCGATTGCGGGCGTCTCGACCCTTGGAGCGTTGGCGGCAGCTGCCACCGGCTTGGGGTCTGTGGGTGCTCAGGGGGTTGAGACATTGGCCGTCTGCGTAGACGCTCGCAGAGGGGAGCTGTTCGTGGCGGCGTACAGGCGTTGGAGGCGCGCTCATACAAGCGATCAGACACACCCGGTATCGCCTGCCCCGGTATCGCCTGAGACGTCGGTGATGTGGCACAAGGTGGGGGAAAGCTTTGCGTGCTCTCCCTCCGCTTTGGCGAGAGAAGTGAGGAGGAGGGTTCCTGGATCGGAAGAGTGGGCTGTGGTGTGTCCAGAGAGGTCCCTTGAGGACATCGTGGAATCTGGGGGATTCGCAAAGGTCACCGCGGCGGATCCTCGTGCGAAAAACCTGCTTCTGGGGCAGGAGCGACTGGTTGAGACGGAAGGTGCTACTGGGGGAACATATCCTGAGTGGGGTGACCCAGAGCATGTGCGTCCCATCTATATTCGCCCCCCAGATGCGGACATTCACATCAAGAAGATGAGAGATCCGTGGCAGAGTTGAGTATGGATACGGGAGGAAGATTCGCCCGCGTTGGTCTTGCAGGAATGAGCGAGCGGCACCTTCCTGACATCCTGTCCATCGAAAGAGAATCATTCAATCTTCCCTGGACCGAGAACATGTTCCTGGCCGAGTTGGGCAATCCGGACGGCTGGACCAGGGTAGCGGTAGCATCCAGCGGTCGAGCAGTCGGTTATGCGGTATGCCGCGAGTTGGCGGGTGCCTGGCGCATAATGGACCTGGCCGTCCATTCACATTGGCGGGGGTCGGGCGTGGCCGGAGCGCTCCTGGATGAGTTCCTGGAAAGAATGGGAGGTCGCTCTGATTGTGTCTTGGAGGTTCGGGTGGGGAATTCTGCCGCTCGGCGATTGTACGAGAGCAGGGGGTTCTGCAAACGCGGATGTCGGCCTGGATACTATCGGGATACCGGAGAAGATGCGTTGGTCATGGTAAGAGGACGAGACACAAAAGCGGGTGGAATTCTTCTTGCCATTGAAACTTCTTGCGACGATACGTGTGCTGCGGTGCTGGAAGGGGAAGGTGGGGTTCTCTCTTCCGTCAGACACTCTCAAGATGAAGTTCACGCCCGGTACGGCGGCGTGGTTCCCGAGGTAGCCAGCAGGGCACATGTGGAACGGGCATCAGGTGTGATCAAGGAGGCTCTGGTTCAGGCGGACGCGGGCATGGGTGATTTGTCGAGGGTTGCAGTTACCGTGGGTCCGGGTCTCATCGGCGCCCTGCTGGTGGGGGTGCAGATGGCCAAGGGATTGGCCTGGTCCAGAAAGTTGCCGCTTACGCCGGTCAATCACCTGCACGGGCACTTGGCTTCGGCCTGGTTGGCGGATCCGGATTTGTCCTTTCCCGCTGTCGTTCTTCTCGCTTCCGGCGGCCACACGATGCTGGTGAGGATGAGGGGCAAGACTGACTTCCAGCTCCTGGGAGAGACGCGGGACGACGCGGTGGGAGAGGCCTTTGACAAGGGTGCCAGGCTCTTGTCCCTGGGCTACCCTGGGGGAAAGCAGCTGGATGAGTTGGCCGCAAGGGGGCGGGCGAACTCCTTCAGTCTGCCGGTCGGGCTGGAGGGTGATAATACACTGGACTTCTCATTCTCGGGAGTAAAGACTGCGCTGTACTACCTGCTCAGAGACTTGAGTGAGGAGGAGAGGAGAGAGAGGGCTCCTGATGTTGCTGCGGCGTACCGCGAAGCACTGGTGCGGCCGCTGGTACAGCGGCTGAGGACTGCGGCTGAGCGCGAGAGCGTGTCCTCCGTTGCGGTGGTGGGAGGCGTGGCCGCAAATTCGCTCCTTCGCCGAAGGGTGGCTGAGCTGGGGGAGGAACTAGGGGTGCATACGGCTCTCCCGCCGCTGAGATATTGCACGGACAATGCTGCCATGATTGGCGCGGCGGGACTGTGCGGAACGGTCTTAGAACCGGGTGAGTACGAGGACCTGCAACCCGTGGCCTCCCTACGTGTGGAGGCGGTTCCCGGCGTAGATGATGAATTGCATTGAATCTGTGCGTTTGACGTTGACATCTCATGAGCCTGGGGCTATCATATGTACGGAATTGGCACTCTCACCCGGAGAGTGCCAGAGCATCTAGAAGGCGTTTCGCCGGGCTTCGGCGAAGAAGACAGTCAAAGCTAGGACAGGAGGATGGTGCATGAAACTTGTGCCGCTTGAAGATCGGGTAATTGTTAGAGTGCTTGAGGAGGAGGAACGGACGTCCAGTGGTATCGTCCTACCGGACACCGCGAAGGAAAAACCGCAGAAGGCGAAAGTAGTGGCAGTGGGCCCGGGCCGTTACGAGGATGGCAAGCAGATTCCAGTTGGGGTCTCCGAAGGCGACACGGTTGTCTTCTCCAAGTATGGAGGCTCGGAGGTTGCGGTTGAAGGTGAAGAGTTGCTCGTGCTGCGGGCAAGCGACATCCTGGCGAAGGTCGAGTAGGTCAATAGGTCAATGTCAGTTTGCGTGCGTGCGCATTTGCGCGCGTATCGGAGCCAGGATCAGTGTACACAGAATGAGTGCTGAGACCGTATGAACACAGAAGGAGGCAAGTAGCTTTATGGCAAAAGAGATTAGGTATGGCGAGAGAGCTCGACGGGCGCTGGAAAGCGGCGTCAATCAGCTCGCCAACGCTGTCAAAGTCACGTTGGGCCCGAGGGGCCGCTATGTGGTTCTGGACAAGAAGTTTGGCAGCCCGACCATCACCAATGACGGTGTGACCATCGCTCGCGAGATCGAGTTGGAGGACCCCTTTGAGAATCAGGGCGCCCAACTCGTGCGGGAAGTCGCCACGAAAACGAATGACATCGCCGGGGACGGTACAACCACGGCAACACTTCTGGCTCAGGCAATGGTGCGCGAAGGTGTGAAGAATGTAGCCGCTGGCGCGAATCCCATGGCTCTGAAGCGCGGTATTGAAACTGCCGTAGTTGCTGCTGTGGCAGAGATAAAGTCTCTATCTAAAGAGATCTCCGGGAAAGAAGATATTGCCCGGGTAGCCACGATCTCCGCGGATGACCGCGAGATCGGGGACGTCATCGCTGACGCCATTGAGAAGGTTGGCAAGGATGGCGTGGTGAACGTGGAGGAATCCCAGACATTCGGGATGGATCTGGAGTTCACTGAAGGCATGCAGTTCGATAAGGGCTACCTTTCGCCCTATTTTGTAACGGATTCTGACCGGATGGAAGCAATTCTGGAGGATCCGTACATCCTGATCGCGAATCAGAAGATCAGCTCGGTTCAGGACATGCTTCCGGTCCTCGAGAAAGTCATGCAGTCTGGCAAACCGTTGCTGATAATTGCCGAGGATGTGGAAGGCGAGGCTCTGGCGACATTGGTGGTCAACAAGCTGCGTGGTACTTTCACTGGTATCGCCGTCAAAGCCCCTGGTTTCGGTGACCGGCGCAAGCGGATGCTGGAGGATATCGCCATTCTTACGGGCGCAGAGGTTGTCACGGAAGAGATGGGTCTGAAGTTGGAGAACACTCAACTGACTCAGCTCGGTACCGCCCGCAAAGTGGTGGTCACCAAGGATGACACTACGATTATCGATGGCGCCGGTGAAGTCGATCAGATCAAAGGTCGGATCAAGCAGATCAAGACCGAGATCGACAACACAGAATCTGATTTTGACCGCGAGAAGCTCCAGGAGCGCCTGGCCAAGCTGGCTGGTGGTGTTGCTGTAATCAAGGTCGGCGCAGCGACTGAGACTGAGATCAAAGAGAAGAAGCACCGGGTTGAGGATGCTCTCAGTGCTACCCGAGCTGCTCTTGAGGAAGGCATAATCGCTGGCGGAGGCGTTGCCCTGCTTCTGGCGGTTCCTGCCGTGAACAAAGTTAAGGCTGAAGGTGATGAAGCAACTGGGGTCCGCATAGTATGCCGGGCGCTGGAGGAGCCTGTCCGCCAGTTGGCTGATAACGCCGGTCTGGAGGGGTCCGTGGTGGTTAATGAGGTGCGCACCAGAGATGCTGGCGTGGGTCTGAATGTCTCCACCGGCGAGTACGAGGATCTGGTGGCCGCCGGAATCATTGACCCGGTCATGGTGACTCGTTCTGCCCTGCAGAACGCTGCTTCCATCGCCAAGAATATCTTGACCACCGAAGTCATCGTTGCTGATGTTGAAGACGATGATGACGCTGCAGCCGCCATGGGTGGAGGCGGCATGGGTGGCATGGGTGGAGGCGGCATGGGTGGCATGGGTGGCATGATGTAAGGGAGCTACACCACCTTACTTAGTACGACCTGTACGGGGCCGCGATCTTCTAGATCGCGGCCCCGTTGCTCTCTTGTATGAGTGAACTTCGGGGTGTAGGGGGTATAGGCGATAGGGACAAGATGGTACACTGAAGGTCGCTACCAGCGTCGTGGGGCCGGCATTGTGCAATAGTTCGCGGATGCTGGTCACAGACTGGGAAAGGAGACGCGAATGAATGAGCGGGCGGAGAAAGCGTTACAGGAGATGCTTGACATCTCCACGGACATCGACAAGGCGGTGGTCTACGCAGGGGATGAGATTCTTGCCGCTAATTTCCCCGTTGACATCCGGAAAGACATGGTCGATAGGGCTCAGGAGTTGAGCAAGCTGGGGGGAGAACGCTCCCAAGGCATGGGTGCGGGAGAGTTGACCCAGTTGATGGTTCAGATCGATCAGGGATGCATATTCCTGGTGCGGGAGACTGAGGGGCAGAACATGGGTATCCTGGCAACCGGCAAGAAGGATAGTCGCGTAGGGTTGGTGTTCTATGACATGAAGACCTGCATGCGTGATACTCGTGAAGAGGATGAAGATGAAGCGGAGGAGGCGGTTGAAGAATGAAACGGATCCTGAAGCTCTTTGGCTTTCTGGCGATGATAGGCTCGGCTGCGGCAGGCGCCTACTACTATCTCTTCCATAGGGAGCAGAAGCCGCAGGTAGAGCTCTATTTTGAGGACGGGGCCATGTTGTCTCTTCCAGAATCTGCCGCAGAAGCCACGGCGTTCACTAACATAGCCAGGGAGATACTGAATAAGAGTCCGGTTGTCGGCTAGAGAATAGGTGCTGCGCGGCCAGAGACGTATATGAGCCTTCATGTACTAACTCAGGACGTAGCTGACTCGGTATTGCGCAGGCTCCTTCGCAAGGGCGGTGACTTCGCTGAGCTGTTTGCGGAGGATCGTCGCTCGCTCTCTCTTCGTCTTGAGGATCGGCAGGTGGAGGAGGTCTGCACAGGAGTAGATCGCGGAGCATCTCTGCGCCTCATCCAGGGGAAGACCACATACTTCGGCTACACTGAGAGTCTGGATGTTGCGGCCATTGAGGCGCTCGCCGACCGGTTGAGTGCTGCGGGTGAGGGCAATGAGGGGACTTCGTGCGGACTGCACGTGGTATCCGTTGACACTCGGCATCCGGTGCTCATACCGCCCTCGACTGTTGACGTCTCCAGGAAGGCAGACGTGGTGCGCCTGGCGGACGAGACGGCGCGCTCGGATCGGAAGGAAGTGCGCCAGGTTGTTGCTTCCTACTCGGATTCGGCTCAAGAGGTGGTGGTGGCAAACTCTCAAGGTACGTTCTCCCGGGACGAACGAACCCGAGTGGTCTTGTCTCTCACAGTGGCAGCGGAACGCAACGGTGCAGTTCAGTCAGGCCGGAAGACAATTGCCCACCATGGTGGCTATGAGTTGCTGGAGGATGCAGCCGTCCGTAGGGGAGCAGAAAGGGCGGCGGACGCAGCGGTTGTCATGCTGGATGCTGGGCCCTCACCTGCCCGGAGAATGCCTGTGATATTGGCTGGGGGTTCTGGTGGTGTCCTGTTCCATGAGGCGTGTGGCCACGGCCTGGAAGCAGACTTCATCGCCAAGGGGACGAGCGTATGGTGTGACATGTTGGGTGAGCAGGTTGCTCCCCCCTTCGTCCAGGCATATGACGACGGTATCTTCACGGGGGGTTGGGGAAGCGCCACAATCGATGATGAGGGAACGCCTTGTCAAAGAACCACCCTCATTGAAAATGGAGTCCTCACATCCTTCCTGACAGACGTTCTGCGCTCGGATCGGCTTGGTTTCGAACTTACTGGAAATGGGCGGAGGGAGAGTTTCCGCCATATACCCTACCCGCGGATGACCAACACGTACTTTGGCCCGGGGGACGTAAACCGCGAAGATCTGATTGCGGACACAGCAAACGGCTTGTATGCGCGTAGTATCGGCGGAGGTCAGGTGGATCCGGCTACCGGTGACTTTGTGTTCGGGGTTTCTGAGGGCTACATGGTGGAGAGTGGGAAGATTACTGCACCCGTCAAGGGAGCGACGTTGGTCGGTAACAGTCGGGAAGTTCTGCGTGGCCTTGATGCTGTGTGCGATGATCTTGAGCTCGAGGCGGGGATGTGTGGGAAAGAAGGACAGTCTGTGCCGGTTGGGTCAGGGCAGCCCACGGTGAGACTGCGTGAACTGACCGTAGGAGGGACGGAGACCTGATGCGGACTGGTGCCATGGATATTGCTGAGGATGCTATGTCTCTGGCCTCCGGTGTGTCCGGGGAAGTTGAAGTTTTCGCGGAATCGGCCCGCACCACCGCAATCAAGGTCTATGAAGGTTCCGTGGAGTCTTTGGTGTCCGCTGAGCCTCAGGGAGTCGGTGTTCGCGTGATCAACTGTCGCCGGACGGGGTATGCGTACACAGCTGATTTGAGCCGAGCAGGATTAGAGAAGGTTGTTGAATCCGCCTCTGCCAACGCGGAAGTTGGAGACTCTGACGAGTACGTGGCGCTTCCGGAACCGCGGGGAGACTATCCGGAAATCGGCGGGCTGTGGCGTGATGGCGTGAGCCGGCTCAGCGCGGAGGAGAAGATCTCTTTGGCGCTTGAGACAGAGCGGGCGGCCCTGAGTGTAGATGAGATTGAGACTGTGGAGGAAGCTGCATACCAGGATGGGGAGTGGCGCACTGCTCTGGTGTCCAGTACAGGCATTTCCGCCTTCTCAGAGAGTTCCTTCTGCTATGTCTATGCTTCCGCGCACGCATCTCGGGCAGGTTCAGCGCAGACGGGTTTGGGTTTCTGCGCCGGGAGAGAGCCCAGTGAGCTTGAGCCGGGTACAGCAGGCAGAGAAGCCGCCACCAAGGCACGGTCTCTGTTGGGCGCAGCCCCTTGTCCTACCGGCCGGTACACCGTGGTGTTCGATAGAGACGTCTACGCAGCCGTGTTGAGTGTGCTGGCGCAGGCACTCAGCGCGGAGGCAGTTCTGAGGGGGCGTTCTGCTTTGGTGGGTCGTTTGGGCCATGCGATAGGGGATAGCCAGGTGGACTTATTGGATGATGGACTGCATCCCGACGGGATGGCAACATCACCGTTTGATGGCGAAGGAGTCCCACACCAACGCACCCAGGTCATTAGCGGTGGCGTTCTTCAGGCATACCTTCACGGGACCTACACGGCCAGATGGGAAGGTCGTGGTGCTGAGTCCACCGGGAACATGAGGCGGGGATCTTATAGGTCTACTCCCGGGGTGGGAGCCACGAATCTCATACTGGCCTCGGGATCGGGCAGCCTGGAGGAGTTAATTGGCCGGGTTGGAGAAGGAATCTATGTCTCAAACCTAAAAGGACTCCATTCCGGGGCCAGCTCCATTACTGGAGATTTTTCAGTAGGGGTGGAGGGGCATCTGATTGAGGGAGGTAGTTTAGGCAGGCCGGTACGTGAGGTGACCCTGGCCTCAGATCTGATCTCTTTGATATCTGGCGTCACCGATCGGGGGGCAGATAGCCTTTGGGTCCCTTTCTACGGCAGCGTGCTTACTCCCTCTGTTGCCGTGGCTGATGTCATGATCTCTGGGGAATAGAGGAGGAGGACTTGGACAAAGCAACTCTGGGTAAGCGTGTGCTGGAAGTCGCATTCCTGGAAGGGGACTTTCTCCTCAGGTCAGGTCGTCGCAGCCGATACTACCTGGATAAGTATCTTTTTGAGACGGATCCTGAGGTGCTTACTGGTATTGCGGAAGGCCTGGCAGGTCTATTCAGAGAGCAGATGGACGCGGGCCTGCAGATTGATAGGTTAGCTGCCCCGGAGTTGGGCGCTGTGGCTTTGGGAGCCGCACTCTCGCTGAAGCTGAAGCTTCCGTTTCTGATCGTCAGGAAGTCGGAAAAGGATTACGGGACAGGTAAGGTCTTGGAGGGTGCTTGGAGTGCAGGGGACCGTGTGGCTGTCGTAGAGGACGTGGTCACGTCCGGTGGAGCCGCATTGGCAGCCGTGGACCGTCTGCGTGAGGCGGGCCTTGTTGTGGAGTGCGCCTTCTCCGTTGTCGATCGTGAGGGCGGGGGAGGGCGAGCTATGGCCAAAGCGGGCATGAAGCACTTCCCGCTCTTCACCTGGAGCGAGCTCGGCTTAGGAGGGGAATAGGCGTGAGTTGTTGCATAGTGACTGCGCGAAAGGGGGTTTTTCGTCTTGTGCGGTCTTCAGGCGTTTGGTAAGGTTCAGATAATCGAAGACTAAGGAGGTTAGGGTGACTAAGTCGGAATTTGTCGACAAGCTGGCTGGAGAGACGGGACTCACCAAGAAGGACGCTGGAGCGGCCGTAGATGCCTTTATCGGGCTGGTCCAAGACTCGCTGAAGTCTGGCGAGGAGGTTCAGTTCACAGGTTTTGGCAAGTTCTACGTGCAGAAGCGTGATGCGCGCGAGGGCATTAACCCACAGACAAAGGCCAAGATTAAGATTCCGGCGACCAAGGTTCCCAAGTTCAGCGCCGGCGCTCGTTTGAAGGAAATCGTCCGGTAGACAACCTCACGGGATAGGGTTGTGAAAGGCCGCCCTTCCGGGCGGCCTTTTTCTTCCAAAGGGGTGTTTAGCGGGCGGAGGATGCTTCGGGAGGATGCCGGTGGTAGTGAGTTTCGCAGATAGGCTTGTGTCCAAGATAATGGATAAGCAGTCTCATGTTGTGGTGGGGCTGGATCCCTACCCGGATCTTATCCCTGGTGAGATTCGTGGAGAATCCTCGCCGGCGAAACTTGATCGAGAGGGCTGGGCGGGAGTGTTCCGGAGTTTCTTTCTGCAGTTGCTACCGGAGATCGCCGAATCAGCGGTTGCAGTCAAGCCCCAGATCGCGTTTTTTGAGCGGCTTGGGGCGCCCGGATTGCAGGTGTATGAGGAACTTGTGGGGAAAGCAGCCGAACTCGGGTTGTTAGTGATTGGAGACGTGAAGCGCGGAGATATCGGGAGCACAGCGGAGGCGTATGCGGATGCTCACCTGGACGTTCTCGGGGCCGATGCCGTGACGGTCAATCCCTACTTTGGTACTGATGGGATGGAGCCGTTTCTCACTCGGGTCCGGGATAGAGGTAAGGGTGTGTTCGTCCTGGTGAGAACATCCAATCCCAGTGCGGGCGAGATCCAAGATGTTGAGGTCGGCTCTGGTGGGACCCTCTACTCTCACGTAGCGGGCCTAGTGCGCCGTTGGGGAGAGGGGACTCTTGGAGAACTCGGATACTGTTCCGTGGGAGCGGTGGTTGGAGGCACTGGGTCGGATCAGGCCGGAGTGGTCCGCAGGCTATTGCCTGAAGCTCCTCTTCTCATCCCTGGCTATGGTGCTCAGGGTGCCTCTGCTCTGGATCTAGCTGGCCTGTTTGGTGATGAAGGGAGGGGGGCGATTGTGAACTCCTCCAGAGGGATACTCTACGCGTACCGGTCACGAGGAGGTGACTGGAGGAGGGCGGCTCGGGAGGAAGCGGAGGAGATGAGAAAGATGTTGTGGCGTGTTGCGCATGGGAACTAGATCCATCCTTCAATTGCTGTCACCCTTCGTGGCTCTTCTGGCGTGGGTGGGCCTGGTTCTGCTCCTGAACTCCAACGGAGTGATACCTCTTCGAGAGGGATGGGCTGACGTTGTGGTTCCCTCCACCACTTCTACGGTGGAGATAATTCTAGAGGGTACGAGGTCCGCTGAACCTCCGGATACCGGAAGCCTGGACGGCCGGGGGGCGCTGGGGACCGATTCGCGCGAGACACCTACTGATGCAACGGTGCCCCCCTCTGTTGAAGAACATGTAGAGGAACAAGTTTACGTGGTGAAAGAGGGAGACAGCCCCTATTCAATTGCACATACATTGGGGGTGTCCGTGGAGAAACTGATGGAGATCAACGAGATAGAGGACCCTCGGAGTGTGAGGGTGGGGACGGTTCTGACCATCCCTGGAGAGTAGATGCCCCGGAGCAGAGGCCTCAGAGCGGAGATGCTCTCCGCGTCGCGTTAGATCTTGCGAAGGTGGTCGTAGGTGAAGATCAGTACCACATCCAGGATCGTCGTAACCAGTGATTGCACCAATAGGCGGCTAAGGGGGAATAGCGCGAAGACCCCGTTTGCCTGGTCATAATAGTTGCCGTAGATGGTGTAGATGATCTGCCATAACAGTAGCGCCGTCGCGAACAAGAGCAGAACAGGAATCCAGCCGGCGCGGAGCAAGACGGCGCTTCTCTTGATAGCTTGCCACGGGCCCAGGTCTTCAAAGACCACAACGTAGTCGCTGAAGATCAATACCAGGGCGATAACCAAAGTGGCCAGACCTGCAACCTGAAAGGCTATCCCTTCTCCGGGAATAGAGTAGGGAATAATCAGAGTCAGTGTGTAGGTGACCAGATAGAGGAGCGCGAGCCGTAGAGTCTCTGTACGCGATCTGGGCGCTATGGGGTAACCTAGTCCGACTATTGCTCGAAAGAACGGGGCACGGATCATGGCTGCGGCGGCACACATGGCCACACCGAGCAATGCGGCTATCGCCAGGGCGGAGAAGGATCTAGTGAGGTCATCCAGGTGCTCATGGATATAGAGCCAGCGAGAGAAGTTGGCATGGGTGAACGCTTCCCACCGGACCGGACCGCCCATTGCCGTATATACGGCCAAGAATGCTATCGAATTGAGTACGGCGAGAACGAATGGGTACAGGAAGAGGAGTTGTTTGCGCCAGAGTCTTCTCCAGGCGCTGCGCAGTACTTCTGCGATCTCTCCACCTCCTGTCCCAGACTGTTGACGGCGCAAGTATATCACCGCGTTCTACCCTGATATCGGAGCCTCAAGGAACCTCTCGCAACCGGCTTGCGCCGCGACAGAAGCGGTCTTTCCCCGTGATATACTCCGGCTCATGAATCCGATACGGATGAGACGCATAGGAACCATCGCGGTTCTGGGCGTTGTGATTGCTCTTATCGGAGTCGGGCTGATCGGTATCGCCAGCCAAACTGGAAGCCAGTCGGTTGCGGCGGCTGGCGCAAATTCCTGGGAAGGGTCTGTGGCGGGCGTCTCCAGCTGGACGGTGCCCGGAGATGCTGGGCAAGATCACACAAGTGGGGGGGAGCCTTCCGGTCCAGCGGTAGGCGGACGAGGCGTCATCCTTCTGAACAGCAGGGATGGCAGGATACTCTTTGAGCGCGGTGCAGATAAGCCTCTTCCCATGGCGTCGACCACCAAGATAATGACAGCCGTGCTTGTCTTGGAGAATCTACCTATGGATAGAAAGGTCAGCGTCTCCGAGCATGCCGCTTCGGTCGGAGAGTCTGAACTTTGGCTGGAGCCTGGGGAAGTGATGAGCGTGCAAGACTTGCTGTATGGGTTGCTGGTGAAGAGTGCCAACGATGCCGCAGCGGCACTTGCTGAGGAAGTAGCCGGAGATGTTGACTCCTTTGTGCAGATGATGAATGAGAAGGCAGAGGAGCTGGGTCTGGCGAATACGCATTTCATGAACCCTCATGGTTTGGATTCGGGCCGTTATGAGACGGATGAACACTACACATCCGCTCGAGATCTCGCTCAGCTCGCCCGGTATGCCATGGAGGATGCGGAGTTCCGCCGCCTGGTCTCCACCCTGGAAATAGTCATCCCTTGGCCGGGGAGAGAGTACAGCCGCCTCCTTGCCAATCGCAACGACCTATTGGGGAAACTCCCCTATATTACCGGAGTCAAGACCGGGTATACCACCAAGGCCGGCTACTGTCTGGTGGGGGCGGGGTCAAGAGAGGGGATATCGTTGGTGAGCGTAGTGTTAGGTGCGGAAAGCAAAGATGAAGTGGACGCAGATACGATTGAACTGTTGGATTGGGGCTTCTCCCGTTACGCTGAGATGGAGCTATTGAGAGAGGGGGAAGCGGTAGTTGAGATACCGGTGCCGTACTCGTCCGGGGAAAAGATGCCGCTGGTTGCGAAGCGCCAGCTAGTAAGAACGCTACTCCAGGGACAGGAAATCACCAAGGAGGTTCTTGTTGTGGATCAACCGGGACTTCCGCTGGAAGTGGGGGACATGTTGGGGAAAGTGAGATTCAAGGCAGATGGGGAGTTGGTGGCGGAAGTGAATCTTATCTCTGAGCGGGCAGTTGAAGTACCGACATTGCTGGACAAACTGCGTTTCTGGTGGGATCGCTTGTTGCATTGGGTGGGATCTGGTGGGTCTGACGGAGACATCCAGCTTGGACGCACTTCGCGGCCTGTGGTCGCGGTGGGCATGGTGGGCGCATGATCCTGACTGTTACCCTCAATGCCGCAATGGATCGGACCCTAGTGGTGCCTAATTTTGCGGGTGGTTTTCGGCACCGTGCCACAGACACGTATGCAATGCCGGGCGGCAAGGGTGTCAACGTGGCTCGGACGATCAAGACGCTGGGGCAGCCGGTAATCGCTACAGGTTTTGCCGGTGGAGGGACAGGGGACCGCATCGTCGCCGATCTGAATCGAGAGGGTATCCTGTGCGACTTCGTTGCGATACAGGCGGAGTCTCGAACCTCCACCGCTGTGCTGGACCCGACCGCGGGTGTCGCCACCGAGATCAACGAATACGGCCCCTGGATAACGTCGGAAGAACTGGATCTCATGCAGGAGAAGCTGGATTACCTCGCCAAAGCAGCGGACCTGGTGGTTCTCGCCGGTAGTTTACCCAGGGGCCTGCCCACAGATATTTACGCTACTCTTGCCCGTGGGTTTCAGCGTAGAGGACTGCAAGTATTCCTGGATACGGCTGGTGAACCTCTCAGGCAGGGGATCAAAGCAGGTCCGGATGTGGTTTTCCCCAATCAAGTCGAGGCGGAGATGGTAGTGGGACACGAATTCAGTGGGGACGATGACTATCTGCGAGGTGTGTCGGATCTGGTCCAACTGGGCGCGAAGGGCGTGGTGATCACCCGCAAGGAGGGTTGCGCCGCTCAAATAGGACGTGGGGAAGATCCGTCGCGCTTCCTCGGACGTACGGTCGAGGTGGAATCCGTTTCCTCCATTGGTTCAGGTGACGCTTTGGTAGGTGGCTTCGCTGTGGGTGTCATAGAGGGGAGGAGTGACCTGGAGTCGCTTAGGCTGGGTCTCGCCTGCGCTGCGGCCAACACCTTGGACTATGGCGCCGGGTCTCTGGACGCGAAGATGGTAGAGCGTTTCGTTGACAAGGTGGAAGTTGATGAGGTGCGAGAATGATGAGCGTGCCGGCTGAGTCTGAGAGGGTGCTGGTGTTGGATTTCGGAGGTCAGTACGCGCAACTTATCGCACGGAGAGTTCGCGAATGCCGCGTGTACTCAGAGCTCATTCCCTTCGATACGCCAGTGGATGAGATTCGGCGCCTGCGGCCGTCAGGCCTGATCCTTTCCGGCGGCCCCAGTAGCGTGAATAATCCGGACGCGCCTCAGCTGGACCCGGAGATTCTGAATCTGAGCGTCCCGGTATTGGGGATCTGCTATGGGTTACAGATGATTGCCAAGATTCGCGGTGGTCGCGTCGGGCGTACGGACAGAGCGGAGTATGGCGGTATTGATCTCAACGTGGTGGGCAACAGCAGAGTGCTGGAGGGCGTTCCGCAACGATTCTCCGGTTGGATGAGCCACGGAGATTCGGTATTGGAGACTCCTCCCGGGTTCGAGGTAGTCGCACGCAGCCCAGAGATTCCCATAGCAGCCATGGAGGACCGCGAGTCGGGTCACTATGGGGTTCAGTTTCATCCGGAGGTGCGTCACACGGATCACGGTCAAGAGATGTTGAAGAACTTCCTATTCAGAGTCTGTGATCTGGCTCCGACCTGGACGCCGGTGTCCATTATTGAGGAGTCGACGGAGCGTATCAGGGAGCAGGTTGGCGCAGGTTCCGTGATCTGCGGTCTATCCGGCGGGGTCGACTCCGCGGTGGCGGCTCTTCTCACGTACAAGGCCGTGGGAGACAGGCTCACCTGCATTTTCATCGACCACGGGCTGATGCGCCAGGATGAAGGACGGGAGGTGGAGAATGCCTTTCGCAACTACTTCCATGTTCCCCTGATACATGTTCATGCTGAAGACAGGTTCTTGTCCAAACTTGCGGGCGTCACGGACCCGGAGACCAAGAGACGGATCATTGGCGAGGAGTTCATCCGGACCTTTGAGGAAGAGGCCGCGGGATTGGGCGAAGTGAGCTATCTGGTGCAAGGGACTTTGTATTCAGATGTGATTGAGTCGGGTACGCGTGACGCTGCGCGCATCAAGTCCCATCACAACGTGGGTGGGCTGCCGGAACAGATGGATTTTGAGTTGGTGGAGCCGCTGCGCATGCTCTTCAAGGATGAGGTTCGCGTGGTTGGAGAGGAGCTTGGCCTTCCGGAGGAGATGGTGTGGCGGCAACCCTTCCCTGGGCCGGGCTTGGCCATCAGAATCATCGGTGATATCACTGAGGAGAGGTTGAGAATCCTCCGCCACTCGGACGCTATACTGTTGGAGGAGGTGCGGAAAGCCGGCTATTATCAGAAGTTGTGGCAGAGCTTCGCTGTGCTTCCGGCCATACGCAGCGTGGGTGTAATGGGGGATGAGCGAACCTATGCCTATCCTGTGGTGATCAGGGCGGTCACTTCGGATGACGCGATGACCGCTGACTGGGCTCGGCTCCCCTACCCGTTACTGGAGCGTATGTCGAGCCGCATTATCAACGAGGTACCGGGCGTGAATCGGGTGGCGTTGGACATCTCCAGCAAACCACCGGCTACGATAGAATGGGAGTAGTGAATCTTGCAGAAAGGCGGACAAGTACCTGAAGTGATGAGAGAAACAGATCTAGAGACTGTACACGCTCAGGCGCTGCGCGCGGCCGGAGTGGCATCAGAGATCAAGGCTGAGGACATACGCGTCTTGGATATGCATGACTTGGTGTCCTATGTCGACTATCTTGTGGTGTGCACGGGACGGAGCAGCAGGCAGACAAGACGTATTGCAGATGAGATAAGCCTAAGACTCAAGAATGATACAGGCCTGAGGCTCACCCGGAGAGAAGGAGACCGCGGGGGCAAGTGGATACTTCTAGACTACCTGGATTTCATGGTTCATGTATTCACGCCGGAGGCTCGGGATTTCTACAGGTTGGACACCTTGTGGAAAGAGGCGCCCTCGGAGGTCATTGAGTAGGAGAGGACTGCATTCCGGCGGGATTTCAGGCGCGAGTGCGGGCGGTTGCGGGGTTCCGGGGAACCGGGTATAATCCCATCCCGCGTAACGTGGGGGTATAGCTCAGCTGGGAGAGCGCGACGCTGGCAGCGTTGAGGTCAGGGGTTCGAATCCCCTTACCTCCACCAT
>Ga0209587_1000048_pt1 | contig 55248 bp, 58 predicted proteins | sample NGEPerD_2_FD_184512 | JGI IMG/M metagenome (GOLD analysis project Ga0209587, IMG submission 184512) | Arctic peat soil microbial communities from the Barrow Environmental Observatory site, Barrow, Alaska, USA - NGEE PermafrostL1-D... | ecosystem: Environmental > Terrestrial > Soil > Wetlands >...
GGGCCACGGGGCGACGGGGCGACGGGGCGACGTCTACCATCGCCGCCATGCTGCTCCAACGCATCGATCACGTGGGCTACGCCGTGGGGGACCTTGAGGAGGCGGTGCGCCATCACCAGCGCCTCTACGGCGCTGAGGTCGCGCACCGCGAGCACCTCGCGCGCGACGGTGTGGACGAGGCCCTGCTCGCCGTCGGCGGCAGCTTCATCCAGCTGCTCGCGCCGACCCGGGACGACTCGCCGGTGGCGCGCTTCCTCGCACGCAACGGCCCCGGTCTCCACCACGTCGGCTACGGCGTCGCCAACGTGCAGGCGACGCTCTCGCGCCTGCAGGAGCTGGAGGTGCGCCTCGTGGACGAGCATCCCAGACCCGGATCGCGCGGCTGCACGGTGGCGTTCCTTCACCCGAGCAGCTCGATGGGAGTGCTCGTGGAGCTGGTCGAGGACCCGGCGCGCGGCGGCATCGAACGCTCCACCGGCGGCGTGCCCGGCTTCTGAGCACCGCGGCGTGAGTAGGCAGGCGCGGCGCCTGTGCGCGGCGGCTAGGCCGACTACACTCCCCGACGTGGGCATGTTCGATAGGTTCCGCCGCCGCCGCGAGACCCCCAGCGGGCCCGGCCCCTCGCCGAAGACGATGGCTGAGGTCAAGGAGTTCATCGCGTCGCGCGACGGCGTCGAAGGCTTCCTGGAACCCCCCACCACGGTGTACTCGATGACGCTGTGCCTGGTCGCGGCCGACGGCGAGTACATGCGCCGACCCGTCAAGAACGAGCGGCAGGCCAAGAACCTGTGCAACGACGCGGGCATCCCCGTCTACGACGCCCGCATCGTCGGCTACCCCAAGCGCATGCGCGAGTACGAGCGCGGCATCCGCTCCTCCCGGATCAATCTGGAGGATCTGCCCCCGCTGGAGACGACGGAGCGCCCCGAGCGCGACTGAGCCTGCACGCACGGCGCAGCTCAGTCCCGGCCAGGCTCAGTCCTGCAGGGTGACGCGCTCCACGAACACGGTCTCCTGGGGCGTCTCACCCCGACGGGGCAGCTTGGCGATGGCGTCTGCGACCTCCATCCCGGCGGTCACCTCGCCGAAGACGGCGTACTGGGGCGGAAGCCCGACGTTGTCCAGGCAGATGAAGAACTGGCTGCCATTCGTGCCGGGCCCGGCATTGGCCATGGCGAGCGTCCCGCGCTCGTAGCCGCGGTTGCGGGACGCGGCCAGCTCGTCGGCGAAGCGGTAGCCGGGCCCACCGGTGCCGGTGCCGGTCGGATCACCCATCTGCACGACGAAGCCCGGAACGACGCGGTGGATGACCGTGGCGTCGTAGAAGCCCCGCTTGGCCAGGAAGGCGAAGTTGTTCGCCGTGGCGGGGGACTCGCTGGTGAACAGCTCGACGTCGATCTGCCCGCAGGAGGTCGCGATCGCGGCCGTGTGGCGGCTGCGGTCGTCCAGGACCTGCTCCGCCTGGCGGTAGCTGGGCTTGTCCTCGCCGTAGCCCTCGGGCACGCTGCCGCCGCAAGCGACGTCCATGTGTCGTTCCTTCCAGTTCGCCGGTTTCAGGTGGCCCCACCGACGTTGCACGTCAGGGGCGCTGGCGGACCCTTGCCCACCGATCCGCCGCGCTAGTCCGTAGCCGTCTCGGCCGGGGCCGCATCGGTCGGGGCCGCATCGGTCGCGGCGGCATCGGTCGCGGCCGTCTCGCTCGGGGCGACGTCGTCGCCGGTCACGATGGTCACCGACTCCATGTACACGTCCTCCGTGGGGGTCTCGCCCTCGACGGGGATGGCGCCGATGGTCTCCAGCACGTCGAGACCTTCCACGACCTGGCCGAACTTGGTGTAGTCAGGCGGCAGCGGAGACTGGCCGTAGACGAAGAAGAACTGGCTGCCGTTGGTGTTGGGTCCGGAGTTGGCCATGGCGACCGAGCCCGGCGTGTAGCCCTCCTCCTGGGCGACCGAGAGCTCGTCGTCAAAGGCATAGCCGATCTGCCAGGTGGCGTCGTTGTCGCCCGCGCCGGTCTGCAAGGCGAAGATCGACGGCACGTTGCGGAAGATCTGCAGACCGTCGTAGAAGCCCTCGCGCGCCAGGAAGACGAAGTTTGCGACCGCCTGGGGAGTCGCCTCCTCCAACAGGTCGACCACGACCCTGCCGCAGGACGTCTCCACGACCGCGCGGTAGTCGGTGCCCTCCTCCAGCACCTCGGCAGGCGCGGCGTCGAAGGTCGGCTTGACCGCGCCGGCCGTGTCCGGAGCGGCGGCTGGGACGCACGGCTCCGCGTCGACGGCATCCGCGGTCGGCACCTGGGTGGGCGCGTCGGCGACGGCTCGGTCGTCGTCGTCGAGGCTGACCAGCACGAGCACCGCGCCCATGGCCATCACCACACCGATGACGATGACCGTGAAGATGGTCCGCTGCCGCTCGGCTCTGGCCGCGGCGGCGCGCTGCTCCTGCTTGCGCCGCTTGATCTCGCGCTTGTGCTGCTTACCGCTCAACGCATGCTCCCTGTCCTTGCTCGGGTGTTCGGTCGGGCCCGCCTCGGGCGTGCGGCGGCCGGCAGCCGGCCGCGCCGGCACCACCCGCCGGCCGGGTCACGGACCGGTGGTGGTCCGTCGCACCTCGATGCGCCAGCAGTGCCGGTGCCAGTGGCGGCGCAGGTCGGCGTCGCCCTCCGGCCAGACCACGACATGGCCTTCGCCCGCGGCGACGGTGTTGCCGCACTCCGGGCACACGTAGTCCTTGGACGCGCGAGCCGCATCGACGCGCTTGACCTGGTAGCCCTCCAGGGCGAGCTCACCGTCGTCGCCCGCAGGCGCCAGCAGGTCACCGAAGTTGCGCAGGGCCCCGGGGTCCTGCCACGGACGTGTGGCGCGCTTGCGCCTGCTGCCAGAACTCATGCGTCGCTCCTCGCGGCCCACGGACCGCGGTCGTTGGGGTGCCGGTCGTACTTGCGTCGGTATCGCTGTTGCGTCGTGGTGGCCGTGCCACTGGGCCTGGGGCTACTCCTCGACACCGGCGAGGGTGAGCACCAGCGCGAGCCCCTCGCCGCTGCCGCGCCAGTGCTCATGAATCAGGTCGTAGCCGGCGCAGCCGAGGAGCTTGCGCAGCGCGAGTGCCATGATGCCCAAGTCGTCGAGCTGGCCGATCCCGGGCACCAGGTCCGGGATGACATCCAGCGGGCTCGCGAGGTACGCCACGGCGACGCCGGCGGCGACCTTCCCGCCGATCGGCACCCGAGGGTCCTTCGCGAGGTCCTTCAGCAGCAGTATGACGTCCCTGGCAAAACGCAGCAGCAACGCGGCCAGGTCATCGCCACCCGCCCCCGCGGGGCGCCTGGCCGCCTTGCTGGTGGTCACCATGGCTATCGCTCAGATCCCAGTCTGGGCCATCCGGGGAGCCGCGAGCATCGCCCCCAAGGTGATGGCGTTGAAGATGGCGTGCGCCACCACGGGCACCAGCAGCGAGCCGCTGCGGTGGAAGATCCAGGCAAACCACATCCCCAGGGGGAACACGGTCAGCATCGCCAGGGGTTCCAGGTGCACGAGCGCGAACGCCACACCGGACAGACCGATCGCCGGCCACAGATGGAGGCGGCGCCGCAGCGCCTGGAACAGCAGTCCGCGGAAGAACAGCTCCTCGCCGATCGGCGCCATGGCGATCACGGCGATCGCCAGGAATGGCAGCGTCTCGGGGTTCTGCGCCAGCTCGTTCAGCTGCTCCTGCACCGGCGGCAGCTCGATGCCCAGACGGTCGGCGACGAACTGCAGCAGGCTGCCGAAGCCCAGCACCACCACCACGAAGCCACCTATGCCATAGCCGACGCCGGTCAGCAGGTGGCGCGCCGCGGGGCGCACGGGCCCGAGCAGGCGACCGACGTCGCCGCGGTGGCGCACCGCCACCCAGGCGACGGTCGCCAGCGCGAACGTGAGGCCGGACAGCGGTGCCTGCAGCGTCTCCAGCCGTTCCGGGTAGAAGGCGGCGATCAAGCTCAGCAAGACGATCGCGATCAGCTGCGCGATCACCACCACGCCGATCGCCTCGAGCCACGTCCAGGGCACCCAGAAGGCGGTGCTCGGGGTGTCGCCACGCGCGTGCCGCTGCCCCGGGTCCGTCGGTGGGGCGGAGTCGGGATCCGGGAGCGGTCGGAAGACGGCAGAGCCCTCGGCAGGGCTCGGTGCCCCCGGAGGCGGCGGCACCTGCGGCACCTCGGAGCCTTCGGGCTTGCTCATCGTGGCGTGGTGCGCGCCTGCTGCGGCGACTGGATCGGCGACAGGCCATCCACCCGTGACCAGGGCAGATCGACCCGCTGCACGTCGGCGCCCAGGCCGCGCAAACGGCCCGCGAAGTCGCTGTAGCCACGGTCGACGTGCTGGGGCTCCCAGACGATGGTCTCGCCGTCGGCCACCAGGCCGGCGAGCACCAGCGCCGCGCCGGCGCGCAGGTCCGTGGACCGCACCGCCGCACCGCGCAGGGTCCGGGCACCGCGGACCACGGCATGGTGTCCCTCGACATCGATGTCGGCACCGAGGCGGACCAGCTCTCCGATGACGGAGAAGCGGCCGTCGAAGACGTTCTCCGTCAGCATCGACACGCCGCCGGCCTGCGACAGCAGCACCAGGAACTGCGGTTGCAGGTCCGTGGGGAAGCCGGGATAGGGCAGCGTCACCACGTCCGTGGCGCGCAGCCGGCCGTCGCCGCGAACGACGATGTGGTCCTCGCCCAGGTCCAGGTCGACGCCCATGGCGCGCAGCTTCTGCAGCGGGATGCGCAGATGACCGGGATCGACGCCGTCGACCTTGACCTCGCCACTGGTGAGTGCGGCGGCCGCGACGTACGTCCCCGCCTCGATGCGGTCGCCGACGACGGTGTGGTCACCGGGCTGCAGGGCCGCCACGCCCTCGATCACGATCTCGGTTGTGCCGGCGCCGGTGATGCGCGCGCCCATGGACGACAGGAACGCGGCGAGGTCGGCGATCTCCGGCTCACGCGCGGCGTTGACGATGCGGGTGACGCCATCGGCGAGCACCGCGGCCATCAGAAGGTTCTCGGTGGCGCCGACGCTGGCGAAGGGCAGGTCCACGTCGGCCCCGTGCAGCCGCTCGGCGTCGGCTCGGACGAAGTCGGGGCCGTAGGTGATGACCGCGCCCATGGCCGTCAGCCCGGACAGGTGCATGTCGATGCCGCGGTTGCCCAGGTCGCACCCGCCGGGTTGGGCGATGTGCGCCCGGCCCTCCCGGGCCAGCAACGGACCCAGCACGATGAGCGACGCCCGCAGCTTGCGCACCAGATCGGCCGGTGTGGACGTGCCGATGTTCCCGGGAACGTCGATGTGCAGGACGTCGGCACAGCGCACGACGGTTGCGCCCAGGTGCTCGGCCACCGCCGTCATCGCGTCCATGTCGGCGATCGCCGGGACGTTTCGGATCGTCGATCGGCCCTCCGCGAGCAAGGCGGCGGCGACGAGCTTGAGCGCGGAGTTCTTCGCGCCGCTGACTCGGACGGTGCCGGACAGGACGGAGCTCCGTCGGACGAGGAAGGCATCCATGGCGTGGTCCGACTCTACCGTTGTGCCCGCCGGGTTCCGGGGAGGCACATGCCCGACCGGTCGCGACACGCGCCTACCCCGGATGAAGCCGACACAGCGTGAGTGCCGCGGCCGACGCTGCTGCGCTCCCGCCGCGCAGTGGCAGGTGCCTACGTGGCGGCGCTGGCGGAGGGGTCCGGGGCAGGCGCAGTGCGAGCGCCAGCTCCACCACGAGGATGGCCACGCCCAGCGGGATGTGCAGGGCCAGGCGACCGCTGAAGCCGTACGTGATCTGGAAGACGATCGCGGCGAACACCAAGGCGCTGGCACCGATCGGCCAGGCGGGTCCGCGGCCGGGTCGCCAGACCAGCACCGCCACCAGCGCCTGCAGCAGTGCGACCGACCTCAGCACCTCGGTCCCGAGCATCTCATGCATGCGCAGGGCCGTGGCGTTGCCCACCAGGATGTGTCCGGCCAGCGTCGCCTGAACGAACACCAGCAGGGCCACGACGCCGGCCACCGCGCGCAGTGCTCCGCGCAGCCGACGCAGCCGTCTGCCGCCCTTGCCGATCACATCCGGGCAGTCCAATCAGGGACGAGGACCCGGAACACCCAAGCCGCCGACGACGGTCAGCTCCTGGCTGGTGAACTCGCCGGTGAGCAGCGGCATCGCCTCGGAGATCGCGGCCTGGACCTCGGGCAGCCGCAGGGATGCATCGTGCTGCTCCTTGCTCTGCCAGACCTCGGTCACCCAGATCACGTCCTGGTCGGTATTTGACACGCTCACCAGGTAGAGATCGCAGCCTGCCTCGCGAAGGCCATCGCTGCCGCGCAGCAGGAGGCTGACCACAGCATCGCGGTGGCCGGCCTTCGTTCTCATGCTGCCCAAGTAGCCGTACGTCACGACCCTCCTTCCCCGCCCGCATCGAGCCGGCATTGGTGTCACTCCGCCAGGGCTGCCACAGGTCGTCGGTGACCGGCGATGTCTGCTGAGCCGCTAGATTCGCCACCATGGAGCGAGTGGACTACACCGACACGTTCATCGCCGTCGCGGATGACAGCCCGACGACCGAGGCGACGGTACCTCCCAGCACAGCGGCCAACCCGTCGGTCGCGGCACGCACGTTCCAGATGGTTGCGGAGCACCCGTACCGCTACACGTCGGGAGACGTCATCTTCGCCGTCTTCGCCGACCGCCGCGGCATCCCGGAGCAGGAGCGGTCAGCGGCGCGGGAGAAGTTCTACGCGAAGAGCCAGGCCTGCCTGCGCTCCTCTCCCTTGGGCAAGCGCTACGGGTGGGGCATCCACGCCGATGCCGACGGTCGCATCGCGCTGGTCGGGGTCGACAGTCCCGAGTACGCCGAACTCATCTCGGGTGAGCGCCGGACCGCCTCGGGAGCGCCACTCAAGCAGACCAGGGCCATGCGCAGCTCACGCGCCCCCCGCTGATCGGCCGGCAGCTCAGCACCAAGGTGCCGGAGCTGGCGAACGCGGCGACCCGGCGGCGCTCGTGTATGCGACCGGCGGCGGGGTAGGCCGGCGCCATGGCCGACACCAGCACCGACACCAAGCCACTGGCCGTCGTCACCGGTGCCTCCAGCGGCATCGGCCTCGAGCTCGCCAAGCAGTTCGCCGAACAATGAAGACCAAGGTGCAGGAAGTCGCGAACAAGGTCCTGCCCGACCAGCTCAAGGCCGCCGCCCACCGCAAGATGGCCGAGCCCGGGTCGGGCGAGTAGCACCCGCATGGCCGATGGGGTATCTGCCGAGGACTCGCGGACCCAGCGCGAGCGGATGCTCGCCGGTGACCTCTACGTTGCCGATGATCCGCAGCTGGCCGCGGAGAGCCTGCGGGCGATGACGCTGAGCGCCCGGTACAACGCCAGTGCCCCCGACGACCCGCAGGAACGCGACCGGCTGCTTGGCGAGCTGCTTGGCGAGCTGCTTGGCGAGCTGCTTGGCTCGGTCGGAGCCGGCACCGTGATCCGCCCGCCGCTGCACTGCGATTACGGCTATCAGATCCGCATCGGCTCCCGGACCTTCATCAACTTCGGGCTGATGGCGCTGGACGTCGCGCGGATCACCATCGGCGACGACGTGCAGATGGGTCCGAACGTGCAGCTGCTCACGCCCACACACCCCGTCGAGGCGGGTCCCCGCCGTGCCAAGTGGGAGGCGGCCAAGCCCATCACCATCGGGGACAACGTCTGGCTGGGAGGCGGCGTCATCGTCCTGCCCGGGGTGGCGATCGGCGACAACACCGTGGTCGGCGCGGGCGCGGTGGTCACCAAAGCCCTGCCGGCGAACGTCGTCGCGGTCGGCAACCCCGCCCGGATCGTGCGCCACGTCGACCCGGAAGGCTGATGCCCGCCGCCACGCTCAAGGGTCGTTGAACGGCTGGGCGTAGCGGAAGACGCCCCGAAGATCCGGCTCGTAGCTGTACAGGCTGCGGACCTGGAAGTGGGAGGCCCACGCCTCCACCGGCGGCGTGATGCCGAGCTCATGGGCGGGCCGAAAGCCGAATCTGGGGTAGTAGCCCGTGTGGCCGAGCAGCGCGACCAGCGGCTCCTCGAGCGCATCGGCGGCCCCCAGGACGGCGTGCATCAGCGCAGCGCCCGTCCCCCGTCCTTGCCGGGCCGGTGCCACCGCCAACGGTCCCAGGCCCAGCGCCGGTCGGCCGTCCACCCAACCGCGCGTGCAGAGGACGTATCCGCAGACCTGCCCACCATCCGACTCCGCGACCATGGACAGCGGCGGCAGCCACTCGGCGCTCGCGCGCAGCGCCTCGACCAGGCCGACCTCGACGGGCACGTCGTGGGGCGCCGCCGGATCCTGGAAGGCCGCGGCCAAGACCGCGCGGACGGCGGCGTGGTCCGCGGGGCGCTCGCGGCGGATCAGCAAGGCCCGGAGCCGAGGATCGCTCGGCTCAGCCGGCGCCGTCGGCGAGCACGGTGAGCTGGTTGTCGCGGAACTCCAGGAAGCCGCCGTGAACCTCGAAGGTGTGCTCACCGGCGGCGCCCTTGACGCGCACCGGCGCGTCGGCGAGCTGCAGCAGCGCCGGCTGGTGGCCGGGCAGGATGCCGATCTCACCTTCGACGCTGCGGGCGTAGACCTCGTTGGCCTCGCCGTCGTACAGCCGCTCCTGCGGCGTCACGATCGCCACGCGCATGACCGCCATCAGGACTCCCGCAGGCGCTTGGCCTTCGCCATGACGTCGTCAACCCCACCGACCATGTAGAACGCCTGCTCCGGGTACTCGTCGAGGTCGCCGTTGATGAGCGCCTCGAAGGACTCGATCGTCTCCGACAGCGGCACGTTGACGCCGGGGGAGCCGGTGAACTGCTCGGCCACGAAGAAGGCCTGGGAGAAGAAGCGTTGCACCTTGCGTGCCCGCTGCACGGTGATCTTGTCCTCCTCGGTGAGCTCGTCCATGCCGAGGATGGCGATGATGTCTTGCAGATCACGGTAGCGCTGCAGGATCTCCTGCACGCGGGTGGCGACGCGGTAGTGACGTTCGCCGACGACCTGCGGGTCCAGGATCCGGCTGGAGGAGTCCAGAGGGTCCACGGCCGGGTAGATGCCGAGCTCGGAGATGGAGCGCGACAGCACCGTCTGGGCGTCGAGGTGGGCGAAGGTGGCGTGCGGCGCCGGGTCGGTGATGTCGTCGGCGGGCACGTAGACGGCCTGCAGGGAGGTCACCGAACGGCCCTTGGTGGAGGTGATGCGCTCCTGCAGCTGACCCATTTCGTTGGCCAGCGTCGGCTGGTAGCCCACCGCCGACGGCATGCGTCCCAGCAGTGTGGACACCTCCGAGCCGGCCTGCACGAAGCGGAAGATGTTGTCGATGAACAGCAGCACGTCCTGGCGCTCCTCATCGCGGAAGTACTCGGCCATGGTCAACGCCGACAGCGCCACGCGCAGGCGCACGCCGGGTGGCTCGTCCATCTGCCCGAAGACCAGCGCGGTCTTCTCGAGCACGCCGGACTCCTGCATCTCCAGCATGAGGTCGTTGCCCTCGCGCGTGCGTTCCCCCACGCCGGCGAACAGCGACACGCCACCGTGCTGCTCGGCGACCCGGTAGATCATCTCCTGGATGATCACGGTCTTGCCGACGCCCGCGCCGCCGAACATGCCGATCTTGCCGCCCTCGACGTAGGGCTCCACGAGGTCGATGACCTTGATGCCGGTCTCGAACATCTTGGCCTGCGGCTCGAGATCCTCGAACGGCGGGGGGTCACGGTGGATGGGCCAGTAGGTGTCCGGCGTGATCGCCGAGGCCTCGACGTCCATGGGCTCGCCGAGGACGTTGTACAGGTGCCCCAGGATGCCCGGCCCCACGGGCACCGAGATGGGCCCGCCGGTGTTGCGCACGGCGGTACCCCGCGTCACGCCGTCGGTCGGCTGCATCACGATGGCGCGGACGACGCGCTCGCCGATGTGCTGGGCGACCTCAGCGGTGAGCTCCTGGCTCCCCTTCTCGGTCTTGCGCTCGAACTTCAGCGCGAAGTTGATCTCCGGCAGTGAGCCGGTGGGGAACTCCACGTCGATGACAGGCCCGACGACGGTCAGGATGCGACCGTCGGCCAGTGCCTGGCCGTCGACCTGCGACGACGAGCCCTGCGGAGAGGTGGCGAGGTCGGTCATGGGGTCAACTCCATGGGGTCAAACTCCTGGGGGGTTCGTGCACCTGTGGCGTCGATGCGGCGTGTCATCGCGAGGCGCCGGACAGGGCCTCGGCCCCGCCGACGATCTCGGAGATCTCGGTGGTGATGGCGGCCTGCCGCGCGCGGTTGGCTTCGCGCGTCAGATCTTCGATGATGTCACCGGCGTTGTCCGTGGCGGCCTTCATCGCGCGCTGCCGGCTGGCGTGCTCGCTGGCGGCGGACTCGAGCAGGCCGGCGAAGATGATCTGCTCGACGTACTTGGGGATGAGCTGCTCCAGGATGGTGCCCGGATCCGGCTCGAACATGAACTGCGGCGGGAACGCCTGGCCGCCCTGCAGGGCGGCGGGGTCCACGGGTAGCACCTGCACCGTCGCCGACACCTGCGTCAGCGCCGACTTGAAATCGGTGTAGGCCATCCACACGCGGTCGATGCTCTGAGCGCCGTAGTCCGCCATGACCCGGCGTGCCACGTCCTGGGCGTCGGCGTAGGCGGGCCGGTCGCTGATGTCGCTCCACACCTGCTGGAGCGACTCCCCGCGGTAGCGCAGGTAGGACTCGGCCTTGCGACCCACGGTGTACAGCGCCACCTGGCGGCCGGCCTCACGCTCCTGGGCGATCAGCCGGTCGGTGCGGCGCAGCACGTTGGTGTTGTACGCACCGGCCAGGCCACGGTCGGAGGTGATGACGACGATCCCGACGCGGCGGGTCTCTTGATGCGGAGCGAACAGCGGGTGGCTGGTCACCTCGTTCTCCGTGGCCAGATCGGCGATCACACGCGCGACCATCTCCGCGTAGGGACGGGCCGCATCGACCGCATTGCGAGCGCGGTTGATCCGGCTCGCCGCGATCAGCTCCATCGCCCGGGTGATCTTCTGCGTCGACTTGACGCTCTTGATCCGGCGACGGAGGACGCGGATCTCTCCCGCTCCTGGCATCGGTTCCTCGGCTCCTGTGTGCGTGCATGCAGCGTACGTGTCGCGCGGGGAAGCGCCCGGACACGTCGAAGGCTACCCGGGCGGTTGCGCCCTGACGTGCTGGAAGGCGGGCTCAGGGACTTCGCGGGGTTCAGTGCCGGCACTGCCGCCCTCATGGTGCTGCCCGGTCTGGCTCGACAGGGTCGGCAGGTCATCGGTCGCGCCCGGCTCGGTGCCGGTGGAGGCCTCCGAGGGCCGGAACTGTCGCTTGAAGTCCTCGATCGCGGAGGACATGGCGTCCTCGTCGGCCAGCGCGCCGGTGGTGCGCATGCCCTCGAGCAGGTCGTTGTGGCGGCTGCGCATGTAGTCGCGCAACTCGACCTCGAAGCGGCGCACGTCGGCGACGGGGATGTCATCGAGCTTGCCGGTGGTGGCCGCCCAGATGATCAGGACCTGCTCCTCCACCGGTGACGGCGAGAACTGCGGCTGCTTGAGGATCTCGACCACGCGCACCCCGCGGTCGAGCTGCGCCTGGGAGGCCTTGTCGAGCTCCGAGCCGAACTGTGCGAAGGCCTCCAGCTCTCGGAACTGCGCGAGGTCGAGTCGCAGCGTGCCGGCAACCTTCCTCATGGCCTTGATCTGCGCCGAGCCGCCCACGCGTGACACCGAGATGCCCACGTTGATGGCCGGCCGCACTCCCTGGAAGAACAAGTCCGTCTCCAGGTAGATCTGGCCATCGGTGATCGAGATGACGTTGGTGGGGATGAACGCCGAGACGTCACCGCCCTTGGTCTCGATGATCGGCAGCGCCGTCATCGAGCCGCCGCCCAGCTCGGCCGACAGCTTCGCGGCGCGCTCCAACAGCCGGGAGTGCAGGTAGAAGACGTCACCCGGGTAGGCCTCGCGCCCCGGGGGCCGGCGTAGCAGCAGCGACAGCTGGCGGTAGGAGTCGGCCTGCTTGGACAGGTCGTCGTAGACGATCAGGGAATGCTGGCCCTCATACATCCAGTGCGCGCCGATGGCGGCGCCGGCGTAGGGGGCGATGTACTGGAAGGGCGCCGGCGAGGAGGCGGTGGCCGACACCACGGTGGTGTACTCCATCGCGCCGTGCTGCTCGAGGTGGGACACCACCTCTGCGACCGTCGAGCCCTTCTGGCCGATGGCCACGTAGATGCACTTGACCTGCTTGGCCGGGTCGCCGGTCGCCCAGTTCTCACGCTGGTTGATGATCGCGTCGATGGCGATCGCGGTCTTGCCCGTCTGGCGGTCGCCGATGATCAGCTCGCGCTGACCCCGGCCGATGGGCGTCATCGCGTCGATCGCCTTCACCCCGGTCTGCAGGGGCTCCTTCACCGGCTGGCGCTGCACGACCGAGGGCGCCTGCACCTCCAGCCCGCGGCGGCCCGAGAGCCTGGACTCGTCCAGGGCGCCCTTGCCGTCGATGGGCCGACCCAGCGGGTCCACCACGCGACCGAGGTAGGCATCGCCAACCGGTACCGACAGCACCCTGCCGGTTGGCTTGACCTCGTCGCCCTCCTCGACGCTGGAGGACTCGCCGAAGATCACCGCGCCGATGCTGTGCTCGTCGAGGTTCAGCGCCAGGCCGTATAGGCGCTGGCCGCCCGGCCCGATGCCGAAGTCCAGCAGCTCGTTGGCCATCACGTCGGGCAACCCGGACACGCGCGCGATGCCGTCACCGGACTCGGTGACGCGGCCCACCTGCTCGCGGGTGAGCCGGTTGTCGTACTGGCCGATCTTGGTGCGCAGGACGCTTGCGATGTCCTGCGGGGAGATGTTCAGGTCGGTCATCGTGTGCTCGCTTGTCGGTGAGGCCCAGGCGGGTCCGTTGTGCGGCGGGTCCGTCGTGCGGGGGCTTGCTGCGGTTCGGTCTCAGACCGCGGTGAGGACCGACTTCAGCTCCGACAGGCGTCGGGACAGGCTGCCGTCGATGACCGTGTCGCCGACCTTGGCGACCAGCCCACCCACGACGGTCGGGTCGATGATGACCTTGAGGTCGATCGCCCGGCCGGTGACCTGGGTCAGCGCGTCCTTGAGGCGCTGCTCCTGGGCCGCGTCGAGCGGCACCGCCGACCGTACTTCCGCCAGGCTCTCCGAGCGTGACTCGGCGGCCAGGCGGGCGACGGCGTCGGCAATCTGCACCAGCTGTCGCGCCCGCCCCGACTGCACCACGTACATGACCGCGGCGGAGGTCTGCGGGTGGCCGCCGAGGAGCTCGTCGATCGCGGCGATCTTCGCCTCGACCGGCACGGCGGGGTCCGAAAGGCGCTCGCGCACCTCCGAGGACGCCTCCACCGTGCGCGCGAAGGCGTACAGCTCGGTCTCCACGCGCGCGAGGGTGCCCTCGGCTTGGGCCACGGTCACGATCGCCGAGGCGTAGCCAGCCACGGCCTCGCCGGAGGTCCCTCGCGAAGTGTCCCTTGGCGTCACCATATTGGGGTCACCATCTCAGTTCAGCCCCGAGAGCTCGTTGATGTAGGAGTCGACCAGCACACGATGCTGCGACGGATCGAGCTCCTTCTGCACGATCTTGCCGGCCAGCTCCACCGACAGCACCGCCACCTGGGTGCGCAGGTCGCCCATCATCCGGCCGCGTTCAGCCTCGACGTCCTCGCGGGCGCGAGCCACGATCTGCCCAGCCTCCTGTTCGGCCTTGGCCACGATGTCCGCCCGCATGCGGTCGCCTTGCCCTCTGGCCTCGTCGATGATCCGGCTGCCCTCACCGCGTGCGTCGTTGAGCTGTCGCTCGTACTGACGCCGCAGCTCCTCCGCCTGCTGACGTTCCGCCGCTGCCTGCTCGATCTCGCCCTGGATGCGGGTCTGACGCTGCTCGAGCATGTCATTCATCCTGGGAAACACGTACTTGGCCATGAAAGCCATGAGCAACGCGAACCCAACGAAGCCCCAGATCAGCTCAGGGAGATCCGGCAGCAGCTGGATGGAATCCTCCTCAGCGCCCGCCTCGGTGGCGAGCACGAGCAGCTCCATGGAAATCGACATGGCGAGATTCCTTCCGGGTCTGTCGTCGCTAGATCGCGAACGCGAGGACGAAGCCCAGCAAGGCCAGCGCCTCGACAATCGCGATGCCGATGAACATGTTGGTGCGGACGATGCCCGCTGCCTCCGGCTGACGCGCCATAGCCTCGACGGCGCGGCCGATCAGAATGCCGATGCCGATGCCGGGCCCGATCGCGGCCAAGCCGTACCCGACGACGTTCAGACTGCCTTCCATAAGATGGTTCCTTTCTGCGGCACCCAATGGCGCCAGTTCAACGGAGGTTTGGGACCGCTGTAGCTCTCGAATCAATGTTCGGCATGGATGGAGCCGGCCAGGTACACCGCAGTGAGGATCACGAAGATGTAGGCCTGCAGTAGACCGATGAACAGCTCGAAGCCGATGGCCAGCGGAGCGGCCACGAGTGCGAAGATCCCGATCGGCAACCCCGGTCCCCAGACCAGGAAGGCGTGGACCGCCAGGAACACGATCGTGAGCAGGATGTGGCCCGCCACCATGTTGGCGAAAAGACGGATCATCAACGTGAAGGGCCGCAGGATGAGCGTCGACACCAGTTCGATCGGTGTGAGCAGGACGTAGACGGCCTTTGGCACGCCCGGCGGGAACGCGATGGCCAGGAAGTAACGGATCGCTCCCTGCCTGCGCATGCCGACGATCACAAACGTCAACCATGAGATGACGGCCAAGAAGAACGGCAGTGCAATCCGCGACGTTGACGGGAAGTTCACAAATGGGATGATCTCGAACAGGTTGTTCAGCCAGATGAACATGAACAGCGTCGTCAGGAATGGGACGAACTTCAGTCCCTCCTTGCCGATGATGTCAAGCGCGATCTGTTCGCGGATGAACTGAACGATGGCTTCGGCGGCGGCCTGCACCTTGCTTGGCACGATGGTGGGCTTACGGAAGGCGACCGTGAAAAGCGCCATGACGATGAGCACCGACGCGATGGTGATCAGCACGACGCGGTTGATCGCAAGAAGCTCACCGAAGGGCGTCCACCCCTCAAAGTTGAAGAGCTCCCCGACTGGCGGAACCTCGAAATTTCCTCCGTATTCGATTGCCGCGAGCGGTGTCACGCACCGTTCCTTTCGATCGCTCCGGTGTTCACCCAGGAGAAGCTGGGGTCGCGCGAGACCGTCCACGCTTCGTATGTTGTGGTGGCGAACAGCAGCAGGGCCGTCGTCAGCGCCAGCACGGCTCGGTCCAGCTGCGCGACCGATTCCAGCAACCCCAACACGATGACATAGGCGACCAAGCGCACCCCGAAGCCTGCCATCACCGCGCCGGCCAGCACGGACGGTGTTCTGCGCGCGGCCCACGACTGGATGGCGGCGGAAACGAGCACCATGGCGCCGACGATCGCGAGCGCCACCGCGGCTGCCCGCGCCCCTGGGATGCCGGCGAATGCGGCGGAGATGGCGACCGCGGGCACGGCAGCGAGCCCCAAGAGACGACAGGCAGAACGCGCGATGCGCAGCTCTACGGCGGGCAGGGGCCGCATGTCGCGCCCGCGGGCGCGACGCTCAGGAACACCCATCAACCTCATGGCCCTCCTGCGTTCGCGAGTTTGCAGCGGGATTGCTGCGGAGCCACAGGAGGTACAGCCCCGCTCCGTTGCCGACCATACATCCGATCGCGAACAGCCAGGGACCGGTGGAGAGCCATTGATCAAGCATGTAGCCGACACCGCCCCAGACGAGGATGCCCGCGAGCAGTTCAACGGTCCAGGACGACGAAGGGGTCCCACCATGCCCGTTCGGCGACGTCCGGCGCGCAGCTGCCAAGCCCGGGAGGCTGGAAGCGCGCAGCCGGGAACGCGCGCGTGAAAGGGGGTTCGCCGTCATGAAGGCGGTAGTCTAGGCAACCGGAGAGGCGGCTGTCAAAGCGCGGGCTTGAAGGCATTTGCGCTGATCAGAGATGGTTTTTGCGTCTCCGAAGCCGTCGCTCGTGAAATGGAGCACAAAGTTCACCGCGCCTCCCCCCGCCGTGCCCTCGCCGTGCCCTCGCCGTTCGAAACCTGCCAACGACTGAGGTGACGAGCGCGATACCGACTCCGAGGCCAAAGCTAGCCGCCACGGTCCGCAGCGGCAGCGCGCTGACCCCGACCGCCGCGAAGGCCAGCAGCGCCGACCAGTAGTACATGATCAGCACCGCACGGCGATGCGAATGACCGATCTCCAGCAGGCGGTGGTGCAGGTGCTGCTTGTCGGGGCTGAACACCGCCCTGCCCGAGATCAGGCGCCGCAGGATGGTGAGCGCGGTGTCCAGGAATGGCACGGCCAGCACGAGCACGGGCACGAGCACCGGCACCGACACCGCCGCGAAGGCGCTGCGGCTGGGTCGCACGGCGCCGCCGACGGCGGACACGCCGGCACTGGCGATCAGCAAGCCGAGCAGCATCGCCCCGGTGTCGCCCATGAAGATCGACGCCGGGTTGAAGTTGTGCACCAGGAAGCCCAGGCACGCGCCCACGACCGCCGCGAGGATCATCGGCGCCGATGATGTGAGCGCACCCAGCAGCAGGTCGGGCTCGCCCACCTGGGTGTAGACGAACAGCGCCGTGCCGGCGATCGCGACGATCCCGGCGGCCAGGCCGTCCAGGCCGTCGACGAGGTTGACGGCGTTGATCATGGCGACCACCGCCATGACCGTGATCAGCGCGCCGTCGTTGGGACCCAGCAGTATCAGGTTGTTGGGCGGCAGGTACACGAACAGCAGCCGGAAGCCGAACAGCGCCAGAAGCCCCGCGGCCAGGATCTGGCCCGCGAGCTTGGCCGGTGCAGAGACCCCGTGGACGTCGTCGATCATGCCGATGACCACGATGACGACGCTCGCGAGCACGATCGCCTCGGGCTCGCTGGAGGTGCGGAACAAGTCGTCGAAGGTGGACAGCCTGGAGGCCGCGCCCACGGCGGCGAGGAACCCGGCGAACAGCGCGACGCCCCCCAGCGTGGCGGTGGGCCGGACGTGGATGTGGCGCTCGCCCGGCTCCGCCACGGCGCCCACGGCGACGCACACCCGCCGCACCAGCGGCGTCGCCAGCGTGGTCGTGAGAAACGCCACCGCGGCGACGACGCCGTGATGGAGCAGCTCGGTGGTCACCGACGCGGCGGCTGCCGGCGGGGTGGCCGGCTAGGCGGTCAGGTCCGGATAGATCGGAAAACGTGTGGTGAGCTCGGCGACATCGGCGCGCACGGCGTCGACCTCCGCGGCGCTCTTGAGGACACGGCCGATGAGCCGAGCGATCTCGGCCATCTCGCCCTCGCCCATGCCCTGCGTGGTGACGGACGGCACACCGACGCGGACTCCGGAGGCCACCATCGGCGGACGCGGGTCGTAGGGGATGGCGTTCTTGTTGAGCGACACACCGGCGCGGTCCAGGCGCACCTCGGCGACGGCGCCGGTCAGCTCCTCACCGGACTCCTCCAGCGCCGCATCGCCCAGGGGCGCGAGGTCGGCGAGCAGGTAGTGGATGTCGGTGCCGCCGGAGACGATGCGCAGTCCCTCCGCGGCCAGCCCCGCGGCCAGGGCGCGCGCGTTGGTCACCACCTGGGCGGCGTAGGCGGCGAACTCGGGTTGCGCGGCCAGCCCGAACGCCACCGCCTTGGCCGCGATGGCGTGCATCAGCGGGCCGCCCTGCAGGAAGGGGAACACCGCCTTGTCCACGGCCTTGGCGTACTGCTCGCGCGACAGGATCGTGCCGCCGCGGGGTCCGCGTAGCGTCTTGTGCGTGGTGAAGGTCACCACGTCGGCGTAGGGCACCGGCGACGGGTGCGCGCCTCCGGCGACCAGTCCGGCGAAGTGCGCCATGTCCACCATCAGGGCGGCGCCCACCTCGTCGGCGATCGCACGGAAGGCCGCGAAGTCGATCTGCCGCGGGTAGGCGGTGTAGCCGGTCACGATCACCTTGGGCCGGCGTTCGCGTGCGATCGCGGCGACCTCTTCCATGTCCAGCTGCTCGGTGTCCTGGCGCACGCCGTAGGGCGCGATGTCGAACCAGCGGCCGCTGAAGTTGACCTTCGAGCCGTGGGTGAGGTGGCCGCCGTGCGCCAGCGACATGGCCATGACGGTGTCACCGTGCTCCACCCCGAGCGCGACGTAGGCGGCCATGTTGGCCTGGGCGCCGGCGTGCGGCTGGACGTTGGCGTGCTCGGCGCCGAACAGCGTCTTGGCGCGCTCGATCGCCAGGCGCTCGGCCACGTCGACGAACTCGCAACCGCCGTAGTAGCGCTTTCCCGGGTAGCCCTCGGCGTACTTGTTGGTCAGCACGCTGCCCTGGGCGGCGAGCACCGCGGGATGGGTGAAGTTCTCGCTGGCGATCAGCTGGAGGTTGGTCCGCTGGCGGTGCAGCTCCCTGCCGACGGCGTCGGCGACCTCGGGGTCGACCGCGGCGATGGACTGCAGGTTCATGGCTCTCCCAACCGGCGGTGCTCGCCGTGCAGGCGCTGTTCGATGTCGGTGATCTGGTCGATGCGGCGCTGGTGGCGGCCGCCTTCGAAGGCGGTGTCCAGCCAGAGCTCGCAGATCTCCTCCGCGAGGCTCGGGGCCACGATCCGCCCGCCCATGGCCAGCACGTTGGCGTCGTTGTGCTGGCGGGACATGCGGGCGGTGTAGAGGTCGTTGCAGAGCGCGGCCCGGATGCCGGGGACCTTGTTGGCGGCGATCTGCTCGCCCTGGCCGCTGCCTCCCAGCACGATACCGCGGTCGGCACGGCCCTCCGCGACCGCCTCCCCCACGGCCGCGCAGATGGGCGGGTAGTCGACCGGCTCCGGGGAGGTGGTGCCGAGATCGGCCACCTCGTGGCCCCAGTCGCGCAGCACCTCGACCAGGTGGACCTTGAGCGGATAGCCGGCATGGTCGGCGCCGACGGCGATCCTCACGGCGAGGTCTCCCGGGCCGACTGCGGGTCATCGGGCCGGGCGCCCACGCCGCCGACCCTCGGTTCCTCCACGGGGCGCTGACCCCAGTCCACCACGCCCGTGGCGACCTGGCGCACGTGGTCGGCGGGCACGGCGCCCTGGCGCAGGACCTCCGCGTAGCCCCGGGTGACGTCCACGACCGTGGACAGCTCCTCGGTCAGGTCGCCACCGTCGACGTAGAGGGCGACCTCCTCGCCCAGCTCCCGGCGAGCGGCGGCCAGCTGGCCCGGCACCGGCGAGCCCCGGCGGTTGGCCCCGGTGCAGGCCAGCGGTCCCACCTCGGCGATGAGCGACAGCAGCAGATCGTGGACGGGCATGCGCAGGCTCACGGTCCCCGCCGTGTCGCCCAAGTCCCAGGTCAACCCGTCGGAGGCGCGCAGCACGACCGTCAGCGGGCCCGGCCAGTACGAGGCCATCAGCCGCTCCGCCACCTCGGGCACCTCCTCGGCGAGCCCGGTCACCTGGCGGGGACTGCGGATCACGACGCCCAGCGGGGTATGCCGGCTGCGCTGCTTGGCTCCGAACACGCGCCTGGTGGCGGCTGGCTGGAAGGCGTCGGCGACGATCGCATAGCGGCTGTCGGTCGGCACCACGGCCAGGGCCCCCGCGCGCAGCGTCTCCGCGGTGCGCTCGGGCGTGGTGGCGTCATCGGCAGCCAGGAGCTCGCTCACGCCTGCATCGTATCGCCGGCGCTCCCGGCGGCCGATCTGGGTGTATGACGGTCGGGTTCCGGTCGCTTTCACACCCACTTCCGGCGTCTCAGCGTTGGCGGGGCAGCCGAGCCGCCACAACGCGGTCACGGCCGGCGAGGTCGGGCAGCACCGACGCGTCGTCGAAGCCTGCGGCACGCGCCCTGGCGGCGCACTCCCGCGCTCGACGCTCGTCCACCTCCAGCAGCAGCCAGCCCCGCGGGCGGAGCCATCCCGGCGCCGCGGCGATCAGGCGGTCGGAGACCTCATGGCCGGTCGGTCCCGACACCAGGGCTCGAAGCGGATCCCATTGGCGCACTTCGGGCTCGAGCGCGGCGAGCTCTGCGGCGGCCAGGTACGGCGGGTTGCTGACCAGCACGTGGACACGCCCGCGCAGCGCGCGATCGACCGGCGCCAGGAGGTCGCCGAGCACGACGTCGACGGCCACCCCGCAGCGCGCGGCGTTGGCGCGCGCCAGCGCCACCGCGGCGGCGGAGCTGTCGGTCGCGACGACCGTGGCCCCGCCCTCCATCTCGTCGGCCACCGCGCAGGCCACGGCGCCGCTGCCGGTGCAGGGCTCGAGCACCACCCCGCCGGCGTGGGTACGCTCGATGGCCGCCCCGGCGAGCGTCTCGGTCTCCGGCCGCGGGATGAACACCCCGGGGCGCACCTCCAGCTCCAGGTGGCGGAAGCCCACCGTGCCGAGCAGCAGCTGCAGCGGCTCACGGGCGGCACGGCGGGCCGCGAGCGGCTCCAGCCGGCTGCTGAGGCCCTCCGGTACGGGCTCGGCGGCGGCCGTCAGCAGGCGGGCCCGAGACCAGCCGGTCAGATGACGCAGCATCAGCTCCGCGTCCACGGCGGGCGTCGGCACGCCGGCGTCGGCGAGCCTCCGGCGCAGCGCCGCCAGGACCTGGGCGACCGTGCGTGGCGGCGGGGACGCCGGCGTCGCTGCTCGGTGAGGAGCGCCGGTCACTGCTCGGCGAGGACGGCGAGGCGCCTGCGCTGCTCCTCCTGGGCCAAGGCGCCCACGACCTCTTCGAGGTCCCCCGTCATGATGTCGGGCAACGAGTGCAGGGTCAGGCCGATGCGGTGGTCGGTCAGACGGTTCTGCGGGAAGTTGTAGGTGCGGATCTTCTCCGACCTGTCCCCCGTGCCGATCTGGGAGGCCCGCACGTCGGCGCGGGCCTGGGCCGCCTTGTCCCGCTCCGCCTGCAGCAGTCGCGCGCGCAGGATCCGCAGCGCCTTCTCGCGGTTCTGGATCTGGGACTTCTCGTCCTGGCAGCTGACCACCAGACCGGTCGGCAGGTGCGTGACCCGCACCGCCGAGTCGGTCGTGTTCACCGACTGGCCGCCCGGACCGGAGGAGCGGAACACGTCGATGCGCAGGTCGCCCGGGTCGACGGAGACGTCGACCTCCTCCGCCTCCGGCATCACCGCGACCGAAGCTGTCGAGGTGTGGATGCGACCGCCCGACTCCGTCTGCGGCACCCGTTGCACGCGGTGGACGCCGGACTCGTGCTTGAGCCGTGAGTACACGCCCTTGCCCGCGATGGTGAACACCGCCTCCTTGAGCCCGCCGACGCCCTGCTCGGAGACGCTCATCTCCTCGACCTTCCAGCCCTGGCGCTCGGCGTAGCGCGTGTACATGCGGTACAGCTCGCCGGCGAACAGACCGGCCTCGTCGCCGCCGGCGCCGGCGCGGATCTCGAAGATCACGTTCTTGCCATCCAGGGGATCGCGCGGCAGCAGGAGCACCTGCAGACGCTGAGCGAGCTGCTCGGCCCGCGCCTCGTCCCGCTCCGCCTCCGCCCGGAACAGCTCGCGGTCCGCCGGCGTGGACTCCCGGGCGAGCTCGCGGGCGGCCTCGGCATTGTCGACGGCCTGGCGGTACTCGCCGTAGGCCTGCACGACCTCCGACAGCTCGGCGTGGCGCTTGGCGATCTGGGTGTAGCGGCCGGAGTCCGCCAGCACCTCGGGGTTGCCCAGATCGCGGGTCAGCTGGGCATGCGTGCGCTCGAGCTCGTCGAGCCGGTCGAACATGGTTGCCATCGCGGAGACCTCATTGCGGGGAGACGGGCGGTTGGCCCCGCCGGCGTGCTGGCCGACGAGCCGGTGGAGCTGGCGATCTCCGCTACGACTCCGGCACGGGCTCGGGGATGCGCTGGCCGGTGACGTCCGAGGGAACGCCGTACGCCCCGGGCTGGGCCTCGTCGGGCCCCCACACCACCGGGGAGGGCAGGGCCACGGTCCGCCCGACGAGCGCGGCACTGGGCACCACCGCCTCGAACGCGCGGATCGCCACCTCCACCTGGTCATCCGTCGGGGGCTTGGTGGTGATCATCTGCAGCCACAGGCCTGGCTTCATGAGCGCGCGAACCAGGAGGTTGCTCCGCCCGGCACCAAGCCGGAGGCCCTCGTAGGCGATGCCCGCCACCACCGGCAGCAGCAGCACGCGCAGCAGGATGTGGTAGCCGGCGGTCAGCAGGATGCCGCCTTCCGGGGCCGGCACGACCGCACCGGCGACCGAATAGACGATGATGGCGATGAGCATCACCATCAGCAGGAAGTTGGTGCCGCAGCGCACGTGCAGCGTCGAGTGCGGCTGCACCGCAGAGGGCTCCAGCGGCTGGTCGTGCTCCCACGCCGCGATGGTCTTGTGCTCCGCGCCGTGGTAGCTGAACACGCGGCGGATGTCGGCCATCAGCGAGATCAGCGACAGGTACCCGAGGAAGATGCCCATGCGCACCACACCCTCGACCAAGTGGTACACGACCCCGTCGCCGATGACGCGGCCGGCGAAGGCCAGTCCGACGTTGGGCATCACGATGAAGATGCCGACGAACATCAGCAGCGCCATGGCGAGGCTGCCGCCCATCTGCCCACCGGACAGCTGCTCGTCGTCCCCGACCGACTGGCTGGCGGAGGTGGTCAGCGCGCGCGTGCCGATCGCCATGGCGTCGACCAGCCCGTACATGCCGCGAAACATCGGCTTGGCGAACAGCGGGTAGCGCTTGGGGAAGTCGCTGACAGGATGGCGCTCGAGATAGATCTCCCCTGAAGGCCGCCGAACGGCAAGCGCCCAGGTCGTGGCCCCGCGCATCATCACACCCTCGATCACGGCCTGGCCGCCGTAGTAGTGAGGGGAGGGCTGGTGATCAGGGTGCTGATGCTTCGGGGCCACGCGCGATCCGTCCCGTGCGGGGGCCCCCGGAGGGTGCGGGAGCCCGTCGGTGCTACTTCTTGTTCTTGTTCGCGGCCTCGGCCTGCTTGGCCTGGGTCTTGGCGTAGCGCTGCTTGTAGCGCTCGACCCGCCCGCCCGAGTCCACCAGCTTCTGCTTGCCGGTGTAGAAGGGATGGCACTGGTTGCACAGCTCCACGTGGATCTCCGGCTTGGTGCCGCGCGTGGTGAAGGTCTCCCCGCACGAGCAGTGCACGGTGGTCTCCACGTACTCGGGGTGGATGTCGGTCTTCATGAGATGGCTCTCCTTGGTGGGCACGCCTTGGTGACACGCCGATGCCGACCGGCGCAGACGAAACCCCCAGATTACCCGGCGGAGGTCCGGTCGCACCGGGACGCCGCCGAACCCGGTGTCCCGAGCGGCAGCGACGGGGTCAGGTCTGCAGGTTGGACCGCTGGATCTGGATGAGGAACTGGTTGTTGGACTTGGTGGTCTTCATCTTGTCGATCAGCAGCTCCAGCGCACTGGGGCCCTCCAGGGCGTGCAGCACCCGCCGGAGCTTCCAGATGATGACCAGCTCCTCTTGGTCGATCAGGAGCTCCTCGCGCCGCGTGCCGCTGGCGCCGATGTCGATGGCCGGGAAGATGCGCTTCTGCTCCAGGCGCCGGTCCAGGCGCAGCTCCATGTTGCCGGTGCCCTTGAACTCCTCGAAGATCACCTCGTCCATCTTCGAGCCGGTCTCGATCAGCGCCGTCGCGATGATGGTGAGCGAGCCACCGTCCTCGATGTTGCGCGCGGCACCGAAGAAGCGCTTGGGCGGATACAGCGCTGTCGAGTCGACGCCGCCGGACATGATCCGTCCCGACGCCGGGGCCGCGAGGTTGTAGGCGCGCGACAGGCGGGTGATGGAGTCCAGCAGGATCACCACGTCACCGCCGAGCTCCACCAGGCGCTTGGCCCGCTCGATGGCCAGCTCGGCGATCGAGGTGTGGTCGTCGGCGGGTCGGTCGAAGGTCGAGGCGATGATCTCGCCGGGCACCGAGCGGCGCATGTCGGTGACCTCTTCAGGTCGCTCATCGACGAGCACGACCATGAGGTGGCACTCGGGGTTGTTGGCGGCGATCGCCTGCCCGAGCTCCTTCAGGATGGTGGTCTTGCCCGCCTTGGGTGGTGAGACCACCAGGCCGCGCTGGCCCTTGCCGATGGGCGACATGAGATCGACGATGCGCATGGAGATGGGCCCGTCGGGCGTCTCCATGCGCAGCCGCTCGTCGGGGAACAGCGGGGTCATGTCCTTGAACTCGGGGCGATGCGGCAGGTTGCCCGCGTCGTCAGGCTTGGTGCCGTTCACCGTGCCCACCGAGTGCAGCGCCGGGACCTTCTCCGAGCTCCGCTGCTGGCGGATCGGCCCGTCGACCAGATCGCCTCGCCGCAGTGCGTGGCGACGCACCTGGCTCTGGGACACGTACACGTCGCGGTCACCGGCGAGGTACCCGGAGGTTCGCAGGAAGCCGTAGCCCTCCGGCAGGATGTCCAGCACGCCCGCACGGGTCTCCCCCGGCTCGGTGCCCGTGTCCTCATCGCCTGTCCCGTGCTGCGGGCGGGCCTGGACAGCGGTCTGCTCACCGTCGTTGCCGCCATCCGCGCCCTTGTTGCGGCGACGCTCCCGGCGGCTGCGACGGCGCCGGCGGTTGCTGTCCTCGTCCTGGTCCCCGTCTGCACCGCCGTCCTGTGGGCCCTGCGATCCCTGAATCTGCGATCCCTGCGTCTGCGAACGCTGACGGTCCTGGCCCTGGCGCTCCTGACCCTGGCGCTCCTGACCCTGTCGCTCCTGGCCCTGTCGGTCTCGGCCCTGGCGGTCTCGGTCTGAAGGCTCCTGGCCCTGGCGCGCGCGCTGGTGCTGCAGGTCCGGTTGCTGCAGGTCCTGTTGCTGCGGGTTCTGCTGCTGGACGTCCTGGCGCGGCTGGTCTGACCTGGAGTCGGCGGCCATGTCCGCCGCGGTTGCGGCCGGAGCGCTCGTTGTCGAAGTCGTCGCGGGGGAAACGTCCGCGGACGGAGCGGTCATGGCGGCGTCGCCCTCGCCCTCGCGCTCCTCCTCGGTTCGCTCGCGGGTTCGCGTGCGGACACGCGGCGGGGGCGCCTGCTCCGCCGGCCCGGTCGCCGCCGGCCCGCTCGCCGCCGGCCCGCTCGTCCCCGGCGTGGCCGTGGCAGTGGTGCCCGCAGATTCCCTTGCCGCTGGCCGCGACTCGTCACCGTTGCGGGCCGGCCGGCTGTCGCCATCGCCCTCGGTGGCTGCGCGGATGATGGCGTCAACCAGGTCCGCCTTCCTCAGGCGCTGGTAGCCGCGCATCTGCAGCTGCGACGCGATGCCTTTCAGCTCCACCAGCTGCTTGCGTGCCAGGACGCTACGGTCCATCGACTCACTCCCGAGGTCTCGCAAAGAAATGCCGTCGCGGCAAGGAACGTGGCAACGACGATGCGGCATGAGATGGTCCGCTGGGGCGCGCAGAGCAGTCACCAGGACGGACCGGCAAAGAGATGGGTGGTTGTGCTGCGAAAGCGCCGGAGGAATGGCGCTGGCGATGGCAGTCCTCGACCGAAGCCACCCGATGGGGAGTGTAGCCAGCGCCCAACTCGCACTGCAAGTGGTCTTCGGGCGCTTCCGCAGCCTCATCGCAGCGGGCTGCGTCAGGGCTACGCCGGCAGCACCATCGGCGGGCACACGACGGCGCCGGCCCTGTCCCAGCCCAGGGGCAGCACACGCCAGCGATCGCCGGCGTGGGAGGTGATGCGATCCACCGCCCCGGCGTCGCGACGCGCGACCACCGCCAGCACGCTCGGTCCCGCCCCGGACAGGCAGGCCCCGACGCCGTCGTGGCGCAGCGCCGCCACCAGCGCGCCTGACGTCGCCATCGCCTCCAGCCGCGGGGGCTCGTGCACCGCGTCCACCATCGCAGCGGGGTCCCACGCCATGGCGCCCGACAGACCCGCCAGTACCACCGCGGCACGCGCGGCGTTGGCCGCTGCGACCTGCAGCGGCACGGATTGGGCAAGCAGTGCGCGGGCGTGCTGCGTGGACTGGCGGTCCTGCGGCACGCAGATGATCGGGCGCAGGTCCTCGGTGGGCTCCAGGCGCCGCGCGGAGCCGTCAAAGGCCACCACCAGCCCGCCGAGCACCGCGGCCGCCGCATTGTCGGCATGGCCTTCGAGGTCGGCGGCCAGCTGGATCAAGTCGGCGTTGCGGCCGCCCGCGCGGGTGAGCGCACGCCCCAGCGCGACACCGGCCACCGCGGCCGCCGCCGAGGAGCCCATCCCGCGCTCGAGCGGGATGTCGTTGCGCGTGCGCAGGCTCACCTCCGGGACCGCCGCCCCGAAGCGCCGGCAGTAGGCGAGCACCGCCCGCCAGATGAGGTTGGAGTCGTCCGCCGGCAGCTCCTGCGCACCCTCGCCCTCCGCCAGGACGCGGCGGTCCTGTCGCGCCGCGGTCTCCACCGTGAGGTGCACGTCCAGGGCGACCGCGAAGGCGTCGAAGCCGGGCCCCAGGTTCGCGCTCGACGCCGGCACCTGGATGGTGAGGACGTCTTCGGACACCGGCGCGTCGGTCGTGGCAGCTGCAGCAATCACCCTCAGACCATCCCGAGGAGCTCGGCGGCACGGTCGACGTCCGGAGGGATGACCGGAGGTGAGGCGGCGCCGGCGATTGCCCAGTCCGGCTCCTTGAGGCCGTGGCCGGTGAGGGTGCACACCACCGTCCCACCGGGATGGAGGTCACCGGCGCCGGCCAGCTGCAGCAGCCCGGCGATGCTCGCCGCCGAAGCCATCTCGCAGAAGACGCCTTCCCTTGCCACCATGCGGTAGGCCCTCAGGATGTCGCGGTCGGTCACCGCCCGGATCGATCCCCCGGAGTCGCGAGCGGCCTCCACGGCGAAGTCCCACGACGCCGGGTTGCCGATGCGGATGGCCGTGGCGATCGTCGACGGCGAGTCGACGCGGTGGCCGTCGACGATGGGGGCCGAGCCCGCTGCTTGGAAGCCGCGCATCTGCGGCAGCGAGCCGATGAGGCCGTCGCGGTGGTACTCGCGGTAGCCCAGCCAGTAGGCGGTGATGTTGCCGGCGTTGCCCACCGGGATCACGTGCACGTCGGGGGCGCGCCCCAAGAAGTCGCAGATCTCGAACGCGGCGGTCTTCTGACCCTCGATGCGGAAGGGGTTCACCGAGTTGACCAGCTGCACCGGGTACTTCTCGTCCAGGGTGCGGCAGATGTCCAGGGCGTCGTCGAAGTTGCCCTCGACCTGGATCACGGTGGCTCCGTGCACCAGCGCCTGGGCCAGCTTGCCCATCGCGATCTTGCCCTTGGGGATCAGCACGCCGCAGACCAGCCGGGCCTTGGCGGCGTAGGCGGCGGCCGACGCCGAGGTGTTGCCGGTGGAGGCGCAGATCACCGCCTTGGCGCCCTCCTCCACGGCCTTGGAGATGGCCAGGGTCATGCCCCGGTCCTTGAAGGAGCCGGTGGGGTTGCAGCCTTCGAACTTGAGCCACACCTCGCAGCCGGTCGCCTGCGACAGCTCGAAGGAGTGGATCAGCGGCGTCCCGCCCTCCCGCAGGGTCACCACGGGAGTGGCCTCCGAGACCGGCAGGCGGTGGCGGTACTCCTCGATCACCCCGCGCCATTGCCGGCCGCTGTCGGCGACGCGCGGGAAGGCGGGTGCAGGGGCGGCGCCAGGGGAGGTGGGAGAGGAGATGTCGGTCATCCCGGGCAGTGTAGGCCGCTCCGGCGTCAGGCCTCGCCGCCCTCAACCCGCATGACGCTCGCGACCGCGCGGACGGTGGCCAGCTTGCGCAGGGTGTGCAGCGCCGCCTGCAGGTCGCGCTCACGTGCCGCGTGGGTGATCAGCAGCAGCTGGGCGTGGTCACCCACGCCCTCCTGCCACACGCTCTTGATGGACACCGCCGCCTGGCCGAAGGCGCCGGCCACCGCGGCCAGCACGCCGGGCTCGTCGGCCACGTCGAGCAGCACGTAGTACTGCACCACCGTGTCGGAGAACGGCGAGATGGGCTTGGCGGCGGGCGGCTTGCCGACGGCCGGGCGCTCTCCCGCCAGCAGGGCCCGGGCGACGGTCACCACGTCGCCGACCACGGCGCTCGCCGTGGGCAGCGAGCCGGCGCCCCGACCGTAGAACATCAGGTCACCGACGGCGTCGGCCTCCACGAACACCGCGTTGAACGACTCCCGCACACTCGCCAGGGGATGCGCGGCCGGGATCAGCGCGGGGTGCACGCGCACGCCGACCGCCCCGTCGCGCTCCTCGGCGATGCCCAGCAGCTTGATGACGTAGCCCATGCGCGCCGCGTAGGAGATGTCGGTGGCGGTGACGGCGGTGATGCCCTCACGGTAGACGTCGCCGGCGACGACCTTTGCGTCGAAGGCGAGCGACGCGAGGATGGCCGTCTTGGCGGCCGCGTCGAAGCCCTCCACATCCGCGGACGGGTCGCGCTCGGCGTAGCCCAGTCGCTGTGCCTCGCCGAGTGCCTCGGCGAAGGAGGCTCCCTCCTCGGTCATCTTGGTGAGGATGTAGTTGGTGGTGCCGTTGAGGATGCCGAGCACCTTGCGCACGCGGTCCCCGGCCAGGGACTCCCGCAGCGGCTTGATGATGGGGATGCCGCCGGCGACCGCGCCCTCGTACTCCAGCCGGGCGCCCTTCTCGCGCGCCAGGGTCGCCAGCTCGGCGCCGTAGGTGGCGATCAGCTCCTTGTTGGCGGTGACCACGTGCTTGCCCGACTCGAGCGCTTCGGTGAGCAGGGCGCGGGCCGGCTCGATGCCGCCCATCACCTCGACGACGATGTCGACCTCCGGTGCGCCGGTCACGGCGTGGACGTCGCCGGTGACCGCCACGTCCACGTCGCGATCCCGCACGGTGTTGCGGACCGCAACCGGTCCCATGACCACCCGGGCGCCCACGCGGGCGGCGATCTCCTCGCTGTGCTCGGTCAGCAGCCTCACAACACCGGAGCCGACGATGCCGCAACCGAGCATCCCGATGGTCACGGTGCGTTCGCCGGCGGTGTCGCCGGTCGCGTCAGCGGATGGGCGGCTACCGCGGTGCAGGTCGGTCATGGGGCTTGTGTCCCCTCATGTCGCTCATGGAGCGCGAGTGTACGGCGACGCGGCGGGCGCCCCCGTGGCGCCCTCGTCGCCGGTCACATCCGACAGCACGACATCGCGCGCGACCACGTCGTCCAGGGTCTCCCGACGCACCAGCACCCGCGTGCGGCCATGTCCCACCAGCACCATGGCCGGTCGGGCCAGCCGGTTGTAGTTGCTGGCCATGGCGTGCCCGTAGGCGCCGGTGGCCGCGACCGCGAGCAGGTCGCCCTCCGCGACGGGCGCTGCCAGCAGCACGTCGCGGCCGAGCACGTCGCCGGACTCGCAGTGCTTGCCGGCCACGGTGACCACGTCCGCGCCGTCCGCGCCGTCCGCGCCGTCCGTGCGGTCCGCACCGTCCGCCGGTGCGCCCGCCGCGGCGAAGGTGTAGCGCGCGCCGTACAGCGCCGGACGCAGGTTGTCGCTCATGCCCCCGTCGACGCTCACGTAGGTGCGCACCCCCGGGATCTCCTTGCGAGTGCCCACGCGGTACAGCGTGACGCCCGCGGGCCCGACGATGGAACGCCCCGGCTCCACGGCCAGCCGCGGCACCGGCATGCCGCGCCGCGCGCAGGCTGCGTGCACCCCGGCGAGCAGCCGGGCGCCGTAGGTGGCGACGTCGAGCACCTCCTCGTGGGGCTCGTAGGCGATGCCCAGCCCGCCGCCGAGGTTCAGCTCCGACAGCGCCACGCCGTGGCGCCGCTGCACGTCGGCGAAGACCCCCACCATCACCTCGGCGACCGCGTCGAAGGCCTCGGGCACGGTCACCTGGCTGCCCACGTGGCAGTGCAGGCCGGCCAGGGCCAGGCCCTGCGCGTCGCGCGCCGACGCCACGGCCGCGTCGGCCAGGCCGGCGGACAGGGTGAAACCGAACTTGGAGTCGTCTTGACCCGTGGAGATGAACTCGTGGGTGTGCGCCTCGATCCCCGGGGTGATGCGCAGCAGGACCGGCACCGGCGCCCCGCCGGCCCGCATCCGCGCGCGGCCGAGGGCGTCGAGGCGCTCCAGCTCCGCAAAGCTGTCGACGACGACGTGACGCACGCCGACGCGGACGGCCTGCTCCAGCTCCGCCACGGACTTGTTGTTGCCGTGGAAGATGATGCGCCCGGCGGGGAACCCGGCGCGGACCGCGGTGTGCAGCTCGCCGCCGCTGGCCACGTCCAGGTGGAGCCCCTCAGCCGCGGCGATCTGCAGCACCCCGGTGACGCACAGGGCCTTGGCGGCGTAGGTGACCGCGACGCCGTCGCCGAAGGCGCGGCGGTATGCCCGCATGCGGCCGCGTAGCTCGGCCTCGTCCACGACGTACAGGGGCGTGCCGTGCTGCTGCGCGAGCTCGTCGACGTCCACGCCGCCCAGTGTGCGCAGGCGGCCGGCGCGGAACGCGGCGGTCGCGGGGAAAGGTGGGATCACAGCTTGTGGTCGAACAGGTCGACGACCGCCTCCTCGGCGCGCTGCACCCCGCCGCGGCGGCTCCAGCCGTCGGGGTCGACCCGCTTGCTGGCGGCGAGGTCCTCGGCGAAGTGGCGGTCCAGGACTTCCACCGTGGGCGGATCGAACACCACCAGGTTGGCCTCGTCGTTCAGCCGCATGGAGCGCTCGTCCATGTTGCCGGATCCGACGCACGCCACCACGCCGTCGACGGTCATGATCTTCGCGTGCATCATCGACGGCTGGTAGCGCCAGATGCGCACCCCGGCCTCCAGCAGCGCGCCGTACTCGCCCTCGCCGGCGATCTGCACGATGCGCGTGTGGGGATGCGGTCCGGGCACGATGACGTCGATCTCGACCCCGCGTTCCCGAGCGGCGAGCAGCTGCGCGATCAGGCCGTCGTCGGGCACGAAGTAGGCGGTGCTGATGCGCAGGTGCTGCTGCGCCCGTCGTATCAGCGCGTGGAAGATGGTCGCCAGGTCCGTGAACCCGACCTGCGCGGGGCAGCGGATGACCTGCACGATGCAGCCACCCGGCTTGGGCTGCTCGGGGAAACGGTCGCGCTCGTCGAACAGCTCCGCACCGGTCTCGCGCCAGTTCGACACGAAGGCGGCGCGCAGGCCGTCGACCGCCGGCCCGCGGACTCGGAAGTGGGTGTCGCGCCACTCGTCGGGGGAACGGGCGTCGCCCTCCCACTCCTCGGCGATGCCCACGCCGCCGATGAACGCCACGTCCTCGTCACAGTTGAGGACCTTGCGATGGGTGCGGTGGTCGACCTCCCACACCTTCCAGGTGGTCGGCGGGCGGAACCAGCGCACGTCGCAGCCGGCCTCCTCCAGGGAGCTGACGAGGTCGCGGTTCATCCTGGCGGCCCCGATCGCGTCCAGCAGGATGCGCACGCGGACGCCGGCCTGCGCCCGGTCGCACAGGGTCTCCGCGAAGCGCTGCGCGATGTCGCCGGTCCAGTAGATGTAGGACAGCAGGTCGACCGTCTCCGTGGCCTGGTCGATGGCCTCCAGCATGGCCGGGAAGATCTGCACGCCGTTGCGCAGCACGTCGACGGTGTTGCCCTCGGTGGCCGGGATGCCGGCCAGGCCCTCAAGGGTGCGGCGGTAGTTCTGCACCACCTGCCGGGTTTGCTCGGCCACGGACATGCGCTACATCCTCTCCGGTGCGCTGACGCCCAGAAGGTGCAGCGCGTTGGCGAGGCTGCTCCGAGCCGCGACGCACAGCTGGTAGCGAGCCCTGGTCAGCGCGACGTCATCGGAGACGACCTGGCACTCGGTGTAGAAGACGTGGAAGGCCGCGGCGAGCTCCTCGGCGTAGCGGGCGATCTTGTGCGGGGCGCGTTCAGCGGCGGCGTAGGCCACCGTCTCCGGGAAGGTGGCGATGCGCCGGATGAGCTCCTCCTCCGCGTCGTGGCGCAGCAGGGACAGGTCGGCGTCGACCACTGCCCCAGGTTCCACGCCCCGCTGCTGGGCCGTGCGCATGATCCCGGCAATCCGCGCACAGGAGTACTGCACGTAGTACACGGGGTTCTCGCGGTCCTGGCGCACGACCTCGGCGATGTCGAAGTCGATCGTCACATCCAGCGAGTAGCGCAGGAACGTGTAGCGGGCCGCGTCCGCGCCAACCTCCGACAGCAACTCGGACAGGACCACCATCTCACCGGTGCGCTTGCTCATCCGCACCGCTTCGCCACCCCGGTACAGGTTGACGAGCTGGCCGATGATGATCTCCACGCGCTCCCGGCCGATGCCCTCCGCGTCGGCGATGGCCTGCAGCCGGCCGACATAGCCGTGGTGGTCGGCGCCGAGCAGGTACACCGCGTGCTCGGCCCCGCGATCGAACTTGGAGGCCATGTAGGCGCAGTCGGCGGCGAAGTAGGTCGGCCGGCCGTCGCCGCGGATGAGCACGCGATCCTTGTCGTCGCCGAAGGCGGTGGTGCGCAACCACACGGCGTCCTCGGCGCGGTAGGCGTGACCGGCGGCCTCCAGTCGCGCGACGACGGCGTCGATGGCGCCGGAGTCGTGCAGCGTGCGCTCGCTGAACCAGACGTCGAAGTCGACGCCCAGGGCGGCGACGGTGTCCTTGATCCACCAGAGCATGCGGGCGTAGGCGGCCTCGGTGACACCGTCCAGCGGGTCGGCGGGCACGCCCTCGCCCTGCAGCTCCCGGGCGAGCTCGGTGATGTAGGCCCCGCGGTAGCCCCCTTCGGGGACCTCCTCGCCTCGCATGAGGGCGGCGACGCTGCGCCCGAACACCTCCAGCTGGTTGCCGACGTCGTTGAGGTAGTACTCGCGCGTGACCGCCCAGCCGGTGGCCACGAGCAGGTTGGCCATGGCGTCGCCAGCGGCAATCCAGCGGCCGGCCCCGACATGCAGCGGCCCGGTGGGGTTGGCGGAGACGAACTCCATGTTGATGGGGCGCTTGGCGCCTTCGTCGCTGGTGCCCCACTCCGCGCCACGGGCCACCGCCTCCGCCACGATCAGCTCCAGGGCGCCATGGGAGAGCGTGAAGTTGATGAAGCCGGGCCCGGCCACCTCCACCCGCTCGACGTCAGCCGGTACCCGGATGTGCGCCACGATCGCCTGCGCCACCTCCCGTGGCGGTCGGCGCAGCGGCCTGGCGAGGGTGAGCGCGACGTTGGTCGCCCAGTCCCCGTGGTCACGGTTTCGGGGCCGCTCAAAGCTCGGCAGGCGTCCGTCGCCAGCCGCCTCGAAGCCGGCGGCGGAAAGGGCGTCGGCGACGACCTCCGCCAGCCGCTGCGGGCCGGTCGGTCCGGCGATGCCGGACGTCGGTGCGGCGCTCATGGCGTGCGCTCGGCGAGCAGCCGTCCGACCAGGTCCATCAGGTCGATCGGGTCGAACGGCTTGGTGACGTAGGCGTCCACACCCAGCTCCGTGCCCTTGCGGACGTCGGCCTCCATGGCGCGCGCGGAGAGGAACACGATGGGGATGTGCCGGGTCGCCGGGTCTGTCTTCAGCGCCTCGGCGACCTGCCAGCCGTTGACGTTGGGCATCATGACGTCGAGCAGGAGCAGGTCGGGTGCCGTGGCGCTGACCTGGTCCAGCGCGTCCCTGCCGTCGACGGCCGTGACGACGTCATGACCCTCCATCTCGAGGTTCACCTCGAGCAGTCCGCGGATCACGTGATCGTCGTCGACCACCATCACCCGTGCCACGCGCGTGCTCCTTCAGCCATCCGACGTCTCGCTGACGTCGCGCTCGATGCTACGTGGCTCGACGGGTGTCCGGCCGTGCCAAGTGATCAGCAATGTGGTGGCGTCGTCCTGCAGCTGCCCGCGCTGGTGGGCCAGGATCGCGTGGGACAGCCGGCGCATGGTCTCTGCGGCCGGCAGCTCCGCCGTGATCGCACGGCCCAGGAGGTCGCTCAGGCGCTCGTCGCCGAAGAACTCCCCCTCCGGGGAACGGGCCTCGATCACCCCGTCGGTGTAGAAGAGCAGATGGTCCTCCGGCTGCAGGCGATACTCGGCGATCTCGGCGATGGCGCCGCCGAAGCCGATCGGGAAAGTCGGCGCGCACTCCAGCAGACCGATGACCCTGCCCCCGCGCACGAGCAGCGGCGCGGGGTGGCCGGCGTTCAGCCAGCGCAGCGCGCCGGTGCTCGCGTCCAGCTCACCGAGCTGCCCGGTCACGAATTGATCCGGACCGAAGTGCGCGGACAGCACCTCGTCCATGGAGGCGTAGGTCTCGGCCAGCCCGCGTCCGGCGCGGCGGCTGTGCCGGTAGGCGCCCACGGCGACGCTGGCGAGCAGCATGGCCTCGAAGCCGTGACCCATCGCGTCGATGATGGCGAACGACAGCGTGTCGTCGTTGTAGGCGTAGTCGAAGGAGTCACCCGCGATGCTGTAGGCCGGCTCGAGCACGCCCGCCACGGTGATGCGGCGATCCGTGAACGTCTGCGGTGGCAGCAGCGTCCACTGCATCTCGGCCGCGAGGGTCATCTCCGCCCGCCGCCGCGCCCGCGGGAAGCTGTCGCCGTAGAAGTTGCGGCTGACGATCAGCTCGGCCACAACACCTGCGAGGCGTCGCGCCGCCTGGCGACGGCCGTCGTCGACGACGTCGAAGGACAGCTCGAGCACGCCCAGCCGCGTGGTGCCATCGACGAGGGGCACCCACAGCCGGTTCAGCTTCCCGCCGGCGCCCTCAGCGTCGACTGGGGTGGTGGTGCGGTACGCCCGCCCGCCGATGGTGGCATCGATGTCGAGCGGCTCACGGTCCGGCACGCCGTCACCCGCCAGCGGCTGCAGATAGCGCTGCTCGTAGCTGACCAGGTAGAGCACCGCTTCGTGCGCGCCGAGGCCGGCGGCGTGGGCCGCCACGAACGCGGGCAGGGCAGACGGCGAGACGTGGTGCGACGCATCGATGAGGCGCCCGAGGACTTCCCCGGCATCAGGCTCGACTCTTCCCACCTCCTCGGTCGCGACCCACCGCACGGCCAACCCGCGACCGGCAGCCCGCCGTGGTGCGCCCGCTGGACGATGGCCGGCGTGACGGCCGGCGCGCGCACCAGCGTAGCGGCCGCCCGTGACCGCCACGCCGCGCCTACCCGTCCGACGAGCCCATCTTGTAGGCCGGCCAGGGCAGCGGGGCAGCGCCCGCGATCTGACGCTCGAACTCGGAGAGGAACCAACGGCGGAACGCCACCTGCTCCTCGGGTGTGGCCAGTGTGAGCAGGTGGCCCTTCCGGCAGAACTCGTCGGCTTCGTCCAGCTGGGCGGAGAACTCGCCGACCGCCAGGCTCATGGACGGGGGCACGTGGTAGACGACGTCCACGGATGTGCGACCGGCGCGGCGCGCCCGATCAATCTGGTCGCGCCCGGGTTCCGTGAACTGCCCGTATTGGGCGCGCAGCCGCTCCACCAGCGCCACGAGCCGGCCGGGGATGTGCTGTGTGGTCTCGGCATTGGAGTGCGCGATGTGGGAGAACTCGCGCAGCAGCTCCTGGTTGTGTTCCTCCGCCGCCGCCTGGATCTCCACCGGGAAACCCAGCAGCCGCACCTCGACCAGCTCCGTGTCCTGCGGCACGACCGCCCTCACGCCACCTGCCCCCTGTCGAGCTCGAACCACACCGACTTGGCGTTGCCCCCCACCAGGTCGCTCCCCCAACGCGCCGCCAGGGCATCCACCAGCGCCAGCCCGCGTCCCGTGGTCGACTCCTCGCCATAGTGACGCCGACGCACCGGCGCGGGCGAGGCGTCGACCACCTCGACGCGCACGCGAGTGCCATCCGCCTGCACCCGCAGGCGGACCGCGGTGCCGGCGTGCAGCACGGCGTTGGTCACCAGCTCGCTCACCAGCAGCTCGGCAAGGTCGACGCCCGCCTCCCACTGCAGCCGGTGCAACGCATCGCCGACAAAGCGACGCGCACGCCGCGCGCTCGCCGGGTTGGCCGGCAACAACTCATCCATGCCACTCCCTACGGACGCGTCCACGCCGTACGTTGCCCGCGACGACGCTTTTCCACGCACGCCGGGCCTGACGTTCATCGCCGCGGCAGCTCAGCGATGGCGACATCGATGTCGACGTCGACGTCTCGGTGCTGCGCCCACCGTTCGAACAGCGCGGCCGCCGACCGGTGGAAGCCGTCGGGCAATCCGCTGTCGACGGCGGTGTCGGCGACCTCATGCATCTCACCGACCCAGCGCCAGGCTTTGGGCACCCCGGCGGCCACGCGGCGCCGAGCGCCGGCTGTCGCATCGGGGTCGACGCGGTCCCACTCGGCGGCGAGCTCGTCAAGCACGCCGTGCTGCTTGGCCATCGCCAGGCACAGGGAGCTGAGGGCGACCGCTCCCTTCGTGGAGGCGCCGTAGGCCATCTTGAGCGCCGACGCGGTGCCGATGGGCCGTTCCAGCACCGTCACCTCCACCGGACCGGCGGCGAACAGCTTCGCCACCTGCTGCGCACCCTCCCCGGCCAGGTACAGCCGCGTCGTCCCCCGCTCCCGCGGCGGGCGGCCGATGACCCCGCCGTCCACGACGGTGGCACCCGCCCCGTGCAGCGTGTCCGCCACTGCTCGCATGCGCCCCGGCGCGATGGCGTTGGCGTCGACGTAGCAGCCGCTGAAGCCCGTTGCGGCGACTTCGCGAGCGACCGCCTCCGCGGCTGCGGGCGGGCAGATGGACAGCACCACCGCGCTGCGCTCGCACAGCGACGCCACCGAGCCGACATCGGTCGCACCGGCCCGCCGGGCCCGGACAGCGGTTGGATCGCTGCGCCCCTGCGAGGCCCACAGGACCGTGTTCCCGGCCTCGACCGCGTTGGCGGCGAGCGCCGCCCCCATGGAACCGGGGTGCAGGATGCCAAGGGTTGCCACGTCCGCTCCCTCAATTTGGGGTTGCGTTAGGGTAACCCGCGGTTTGGCACCGCGGTGGGAGGATGCGCGCAGGGAAGGGTGCGGGTGGGCGGCGATCAGCGCGGGCTCCGGCGGACCTTCAGCTCACTGAAGGGGCGCAACTACCGGCTCTTCTTCTTGGGTCAGGTCGTCTCGCTGATCGGCACCTGGATGCAGCGGGTGGCGCAGGACTGGCTGATCCTGGAGCTCACCGACAGCGCACTTGCCCTCAGCGTCGGCGTGGCGATGCAATCGGTTCCTGTCCTGCTGTTCGGGATGTGGGGCGGCCTGCTCATCGACCGCTTCGACAAGCGTCGGCTGCTGGTGTGGGCACAGGTCGCCTCCGGGCTGCTGGCCCTGACCCTCGGCCTGCTGACGCTCGCAGGTGCGGTGCAGCTGTGGATGGTCTATGCCCTCGCCTTCGCGCTGGGCTGTGTGACCGTTGTCGACCTGCCCGGCCGTTCGGCGTTCGTCCACGAGCTGGTGGGATCGGCGGGCGTGGCCAACGCCGTGTCGCTGAGCAGCTCCATGAACAACGCCGCTCGCCTGGTCGGGCCTGCCATCGCCGGCCTGATGATCACCGTGATCGGCGTGGCATCCACGTTCCTGCTCAACGCCGTGTCGTTCCTCGCCGTGATCGTCGCGTTGCTGGCGATGGACGTCACGGCATTGCAGCGGGAGATGCCGGTCGGGCGCTCGCGCGGGCAGGTGCGCGAGGGGCTGCGCTACGCATGGGCTGCGCCGCAGCTGAGAGCGCCGCTGCTGCTGATCGTGATCGTCTCGATCTTCTCGCAGAACTTCAGGATCGTGCTGCCGCTCATGGCCGGGCAGGTGTTCGATCGGGGACCGGCGGGCTACGGCACCCTGATGGCGATGCTCGGTCTGGGTGCCCTGGCAGGGGCACTGGCCTGCGCCCACTACGCCCGGCCCACGCAGCGGCTCCTGCTGCTGCTCGCCGGTGGCTTCGGCACGGTGTCGATCTTGGCGGCGCTGGCGCCCTCGTGGGCGCTGCTGGTCGGTCTGCTCATCTTGGTCGGCGCCGGCCACACCAGCTTCAACACGACCTCCAACGCGCTGGTGCAGCTGCGCTCCGCCAGCGCGCTGCGGGGGCGGGTGCTGGCGCTTCGGACCATCCTCACGATGGGCACGCATCCGATCGGGGCACCGCTCGCAGGCGTCATCTGCGAGCTCTTCGGCGCGCGCGTCGGCCTGGCCACCGGCGGGCTGGTCGCGCTGGCGGCCGCCGTGGCCTGGGCGCGGACCACCCGTTTGGACGACGCCGAGCCGGGGCAGCAGCCGCTGCCGCAGGTCCAATCCGGCCGCCCCAAGCCCGCCTCCCTGTGAGCCCGCCCGACTCCACGCGCACACCTCCGGCCGCCGGCGCAGGTGTGCAGGCCCGGCGACCGCTCAGGTCGGCTTTTCCGCACACCTCCGGCCGCCGGCGCAGGTGTGCAGGCCCCGCGACCGACCAGGTCGGCTTTTCCGCACACCTCCGGCCGCCGGCGAGGCTCAGCGGGCGGGCGTGAACTGCGGCAGCACATGCTCGCCCCGCTGCTCGAAGGTGACCATGACCGGCAGATCGCACACCACCTCCTCCGGGGGGCACCCAACGATGTTGGACACCAACCGGGGGCCCTCATCCAGCTCGATCACGGCCACGACGTACGGCAGCCGCTCGCGGTAGGCCGGGTGGTACGCGCGTCGGAAGACCGTGAAGGAGAAGATCTGGCCGCGACCGCTGACCGGGCGCCATTCGATGTCCTCGCTCAGGCAGGCCGGGCAGCGGGCGGTCGGCGGCGCCCACCGCTGGCCGCAGCGGCGGCAGCGGGGCAGAGCCAGCTCGTGTCGCCTGGCGGCCTCCCAGTACGGAGCCGACTCGGGCCCGGGGACCGGTCCGGGCACGTCGGGCGCGGCGCTCACCGTCGCCTCCTCACCGGGACAGGATCAGTGTCGAGTGGCACACCGTGTTGCCGCCGTGGCCGCTGACGAGCGCGGTCTCGGCGCCGGCCACCAGCCGGTCGGCGGGATGGTCACCGCGCAGCTGGCGGACCGCCTCGATGATCTGCAGCATGCCCTCGACGTGCCCCTCGGACAGCTGCCCGCCGGAGGTGTTGGCCGGCAGTCGGCCGCCCAGGCGCAGCGCTCCCGAGGAGGCGAAGGCCCCACCCTCGCCCTTGGCGCAGAAGCCATAGTCCTCCAGCTGCACGAGCACCATGTAGGTGAAGCAGTCGTACAGCTGCGCGATGTCGATGTCGTCGGGCCCGATCCCGGCTGACGCGAACGCCTGCTGGCCGCTGGAGCGCGCGGCCGTGGTGGTCATGTGCTCGTCGGCGAACCATCCCTGGGAGTTGTTGGCGCTACCCACGCCCTGGATGTGCACCGGCGGGCGGGCGAGGTCCCGGGCGCGCTCGGCGCTGGTGACCACCACCGCCCCGGCGCCGTCGGTGAGCAGGCTGCAGTCCAGCACGCTGAACGGATCCACCACACCGCGCGCCTGCAGGTAGTCCTCCATGGTGAGCGGGGTGCGCCGTTGGGCGCCCGGATTGCGGGCGGCGTGCTCACGGAAGGCGAGCGCTACGGCGCCCATATCCTGCTTCGTGGTGCCGTACAGGTGCATATGGCGGGTGGCACCGAATGCGTGCAACGCGGCAGCCCCGAACAGGCCGTACTCCGGGCCGAACTCCCGGGCCTGCTGACCCGGCGGCACCAGCGCGACCTGCATCGCCGTGCCGCTGCCCTTCCCGCCGGCGCCGCCGCTGGCTCCGCCCGTGCCACTCGTGCCACTCGTGCCACCCGTGCCACCCGTGCCACCCGTGCCACCCGTGCCACCCGTGCCACCCGTAGCGGCCGTGTGCGCGGGTGCCGGACGGCTACGGGTGCGAGACCAGCCGTCGCGGGCGTAGCCGCAGACGACCGTGGTGCACCAGCCCGACTGGATCGCCAAGGCCGCGAGGCCGACCGCCATCGCCTGGCTGGCACCGCCGTTGTCGAGCGTGGTGGAGAAGCGCGGGTTGATCCCCAGCCGTTGCCCGACACGCTGGTGGTAGCAGTAGACGTCGTCAGGACCCCGCACGATCAGGCCGTCCACCTCCTGTGGCGTCAGGCCGGCGTCGCCCAGCGCCGCGGTGATCGCGGTGGCCTGCAACGCGAGCGCCCCCACGCCGGGCACCTCGCCGATGTCGCTGGTCCCGGCACCCACGATGGCGCAGCCGGCCCGCGTCATGGTTCCACGAACCTGCGGGAATGTGTCCGGGGCGCTCATGGCCACATCCTCATGATGACGTTCCTCATGTTGAGGTTCCCCATGGCGATGGCGATGTCCTCATCCGACGATCTCACCGGGGCGCGGCTCACCCTCCATCGCGGCGCGCATGTAGCGCGGGTCGAAGTAGTCCGCCGGCGCGGCGCCCGTCACCTTCGCGCGCAGGTCGGCGATGGCACGCAGGCTGTTCGCGGCCTCCTCGGGTGATGGCACGCCGCCGGTCCTGGCGGCACGCTCGGTGTCCAGCAGGCGTCGTGCCTCCGGCTCCGAGATGCCCCGTCTGCGCGCCATCAGCGTGACCACCTCGTCGGTGTTGCCGGGGTCCTGCGCCCAGCGGGCCGCTGCCAGGACCGCCCGGGTGTAGCCCTGCAACAGCTCCTCGTGGTCGGCTGCCCAGCCCCGGGTGGTCGCGGCCGTGACACCGGCGTGCTCCGGGAAGTGCTCGCGCGTGTCGGCGAGGATCTTGAACCCCTCGTCCAGGGCGTTGGTCTCGTGGTGATGGCTCAGGAGGCCGGCCACCGCCTCCCCGGAGCGCAGTCCCTCCAACCGGTAGCTGGTGGCCCCCAGGGACTTCACCTGGTAGGAGTCCCAGGGCAGGCCATGGCGGTCCAGCAGCTCATAGACGACGAAGGCGTAGCCGGAGTCGGGAGCGTCCAGGCCCACGGTTCTTCCACGCAGGTCCTGCCACTCGCGGATGTGGGGATGCACCACGAGCTTCTGCGAGATGCCGAGGTCGGCGACCATGAAGATGAACAGCTCCTCGCGGCCCTGGCCGCGGAACTTCATGACGTTGTCGGCGTTGGTGTGCGCCAGCTCCCAATCGCCGGCGAGCAGGCCCTCGATCTGCGGGCGGGAGCCCTTGGCCTGGATGAGGCTGAGCGTGATGCCCTCCTGCTCCAGGAAGCCGCCCTCCCGGGCGGCGATGAGCAAGCTGGGCTCTGAGAAGGTGTTCAGGCGCAGGGTCACCGTCATGCAACACGTCCGATCTCTGTGGGGTTCAACACGACCTTGCCGACGAGCTGGTCCGTCTCGGCAAGGCGGTGCGCCTCGGGGGCTGCGTCCAGCGGCAGAATGCGGTCGATGAGCGCGTGCAGCTGCCCGCGACCCGCGGCTTCGAGCGCACTGCCGATGTCCTCGCGGGTTGCTCCCGCGCCCCCGATCACCTGCAGGCGCCGGCCGTAGAGACGCCGCACGTCCAGAGGCACCACCCCGCCGCCGTGCGCACCCGCGGTGACCAGTCGGCCCGACGTGGCAAGCGAGGCGAAGGCCAGCGGCCATATCTCGGGGTCGCTGATGTTCTCGAACACCACGTTGACGCCGGCACCTGCCGTGATGCGATCCACCTCGGTCGCGAGGTTGTCGCGGCGGTAGTTGACCCCGTGGTCGGCGCCGGCGGACAGCCCGGCCTGCACGCGCTCGTCGGCCCCGGCGCCGGCGATCACGGTGGCGCCGAGCAGCTTGGCCACCTGCACGCCCGCGTTGCCGAGCCCGCCCGCGGCACCCATGACCAGGGCCCACTCCCCCTGGGACAGACCGGCGCGCGCGCGCAGCAGGTTGAAGGCGGTCGGGACGTGTCGCAGGATCACCGCCGCCTCGGCGAAGGAGACGCCGTCCGGGAGCACATGCACGTTGCGCGCGGGTGCGCGGACGTACTCGGCGTAGCCGCCCCACTCGTGCACACCGATGTGACGGCTGTTGGGGCAGTCCTCTGGGTGACCCCCACGGCAGGTATCGCAGGTCATGCAGCGGATGTGGGGGACCACGGCCACCCTCGCCCCGACCTCGGGGGATCGCACATCGCTCCCACGGGCCACCACCACGCCGGCCGGGTCCACACCCAGCACGTGCGGCAGCACGGTCCCCCGCTTCTGCCCCTCCGCGCGGACCAGGAGATCCAGGGAGCGGTTCACGGTGACCGCGTGCACCGCCACCACGACATCGTCGGGCCCCGGCTCGGGATCCGGCACGTCCGCCAGCTCCAGGACCTCCGGCCCACCGAACCGGCGCATCAGGATTGCCCTCACGAGCCCGCCTCAGCGCCCGGTGCGTCCGCACGGGCACCGAGACCAGCCGCCGTGGGGCGGCCGTCTCTTCCGTTCATGCCGTGACCGCCCGAGCCGACGCCGCCCCCTCCGGGTCGAAGGCGCCGGATGGCACGTCCTCGTCATCGTCCTCCGGCAGCACATAGCAGGAGCTGGGGTCGACGCGCACGTTCACGGTGGTGCCCTCGGTCGGCCGGTTCCGCCGCGAGACCTGTGCGTTGATGCGCTGCCCCCCGACCTCGAACACGCACTCCACGTAGCCACCCAGGTACAGCGACGACACCACCTTGGCGGGCCAGACGTTCGGCATGCCGGCGGATTGCTCACCGACCAGCTCGATGTCCTCCAGCCGGACCAAGATGCTGCAGCGGTCACCGGGAGGCGAGTCTGCGAAGAAGGTGATGGGGCCGAGGTTGGACTGACCCTCGTAGTTGGAGCCGTCTCGACGGACGCCGGTCGCCTCGACGACGTTGGCCATGCCGATGAACTCCGCCACCGCGCGGGAGCGGGGACGGGAGTAGATGCGGTCCGGAGGGCCGAAGTCGATGATACGGCCCTTTGACATGACCGCGACGAGGTCGGAGATGGCCAGGGCTTCGGTCTGGTCATGGGTGACGTAGAGCGTGGTGATGCCCAACGTCTGCTGCAGTTCCCGGATCTCCTGGCGCATGGTGTCACGCAGCTTGGCGTCCAGGTTGGACAGCGGCTCGTCCAGCAGCAGCACCTCCGGCTCGGCCACCAGCGCCCGCGCGAGGGCGACCCGCTGCTGCTGACCGCCGGAAAGGTTCGGGGCGCGACGGGCCGCCAACTCCTCGAGTCCGACGAGTCGCAGCGCCCGCATGGTCCGCTCCTTGATGGTGCCGCGGTCGAGCCGGTTGCCCTTGAGGGGATAGGAGACGTTGTTGTAGACGGTCATGTGCGGCCAGATCGCATAGGACTGGAAGACCATCCCGACCTTGCGCTGGTTGGGCCGCAGGTTCACGCGCTTGGCAGGTGCGAAGACGACCCGTTCGCCGATCTGGATCTCGCCCGAGTCGGGCTTCTCCAAGCCGGCCACCGAGCGCATGGTCGTCGTCTTGCCGCAACCCGACGGGCCCAGCAGGGTCAGAACCTGTCCTGCAGGAACCTGGAAGCTGATCTCGTCAACCGCTCGGACCTTGCCTCCGTCGAAGGTCTTGAGGAGGTTGCTCACCTCAATCATGTTGCTCTCCCTGCCGGGGTCGTCGGTCCATGTCCAGTCAGCTCGGTGGGCTCATTCATCCTTCACGCCGAACCTGGTGCTGATCGCCCGCGCGACGATGGAGAACACGATCAGCGCCACCACCACGATCATGCCGAAGGCGGACAGCAGGCCGTAGCTGCCGTTCTCCCAGATGTCGAAGATCGCCACGCCGATGGGCTCGTTGCCGAAGGAGTACACCAGCAGCGACGCCGACAGCTCTCTGAAGGCGTGCACCATGACGAAGATCCACGCGGCGAGCAGCCCGGGACGCAGCAGCGGCAACGTCACCGTGCGGAAGGAGCGCCACCACCCGGCGCCCGCGACGTCGGCCGCCTCGTGCAGCTCATCATTCACCTGGGTCATCGAGGCCGACATGATGCGCATGCTCACGGCGGTGTAGCGGGCGATGTAGAGCAGCAGCAGGATCCAGATGGTGCCGTACACGGGGATCGGCACCGTCAGGTAGAACCAGAGGAAGGCCAGGCCCATGGTCACCGCCGGGATCGCGATGGGCGCGAACGCCAAGTGGTCCAGGATCTTACGTCCGGGGATCTTGGTCTTGACCGTGATCCAGGCCGTCACGGAGATCAGCGCGACGACGAGCGTCGCCGACACCAGCCCGAGGAACGTGGAGTTCCAGAACGCGCGCTTGGCCAGGTCGGAGTCCAGCACCTCGCGGTAGTTGTCCCACGACAGCAGCGGGAAAGCCTCCGGGGTGATCGGCTGGAACCCCTGGTAGGGCGGATAGAAGCTGGCCCACACCAGGATGATCAGCGGCAGGCCGATGGAGAACATCATTATCAGCAGCGATGCGGCCAGCGTGACCCAGCGCATGGCGCCGAGGTCGGTGCGACGCGGGCGGAAGGCCTTGCCGCTGATCACAGCGAACTGCGAGGCGTTGCGCGTGAAGCGGTTGTAGATGAACAGCAGGCAGGCGCAGAAGGCGAGCACCAGCATGGCGTAGACCGCGGCCAGGCCGAAGTCCGTGGGGGTGGTCGCCGTCCTTCGCCAGATCTCCACCACGAAGGTGAAGTGCTGTGCCGGGATCCCGATGAGCGCGGGGGTTTCGAAGGTCTCGATGCCGCGTATCACCACCAGGATCAGGGTGGCCAGCACGGCCGGCAGGATCAACGGCACGGTGATGAACGACGTCGTGCGGAACAGCCCCTTGCCCGCGATCAGCGAAGCCTCCTCCAGTGAGGGATCCATCGACCGCAGCGCCGCCGCCATGAGCAGGAAGACCAAGGGGAGGACGTCCATGGCCTCCACCCAGATCATCCCCGACATCGTGTAGACGTCGAAGGGCGGCTCCTCCAGGCCGAAGAGGGTCTGCACCCACAGGTTCAGCGTGCCGATGCGGGGACTGGCCAGGAAGATCCAGGCGATGGTGGTGAGGATGCCGGGCAGGATCAGCCGTAGGACCAGCAGCATCGTGATGAAGCGCCGCAGCGGGGTGTTGGTGCGTTCCACCACCCAGGCGAGGAAGGTGCCCAGCGCGAAGGACAGCACCGTGGTGCCGCCGGCGAAGGTGGCCGTGTCGGCCAGCACGCCGAGCATGCGGCCGCCTTCGAAGGCGCGGGTGAAGTTGTCCAGCGTGGCCGAGGACAGGGAGAAGAACTCGGCCTGTCCCGGCCGCGCCGAGCTGACGCTGCCCCACACCAGGATCGCGAGTGGGACGGCGATCTCGTAGAGCAGGATCGCCGCCACCACCGCGAAGACCAGCATGCGCGGGTCGAACCGCGCCCGCCAGGAGCTCCGGCCCTGCGCCGCGCTGGTCGGCGAGGGGCTGACGGGCACAGAGCCCGGCCGGGTGCTGGTCGTGTCGATGCTCACGTGGCACCTCTGGTCTGTGTGGGGCCTGCTTCCTGCGTCCCGGTGCGCTACGGCGCCGGAGCGCCGCCCCCTCCTCCGAGGAAGATCTCGGTGAACGTGACGAACGCCTCGTCGAAGTTGGCGTCGCCCGGTCCGAGCACGGACAGCTCGGTGCCCTCCATGTACTCGCCGTACGGGTGCTCCTGGTTCTCGCCCAGGACGCCCGCCTTGTTCTGATCGAGGAGCACCTGCTGGCCTTCGGGCATGAGGAAGAACTCCAGCAGCAGACGCGCCGCGTTCGGGTGCGGAGCCTCCGCGAAGGTGCTGGCCATGTCGACCACCACCGGCATCGGCGCCGGGCTGGGGATCTGCGCCTCGATCGGCGAGCCCTCGTCCACGAAGGCCTTGATGCGGTGGCCGTAGCCGTCGAGCATCACCGGGAACTCACCCGCGGCGAGCAGCTCGGTGCGGTTGGTGGAGCCGCGGACCAGGCGCGGTTCGTTCTCAGCCAGGCAGCGCAGGAACGCCAAGCCGTCCTCCTCACCCATGCCGGCCATGAGACCGGCCGCCCACTCCGCGCCTTCCTGGTCGATGGCCAGGCGACCCTTCCACTCAGGGTCGCAGTAGCCCATCCACTCGTCGGGCAGATCCTCCTGGGACAGCATCTCGGTGTTGAAGGCCGGATGGTAGGAGAGGTATCCGGTGGCGATGTAGGGCCCGTCCATGAGGAACTCCTCCTGCACGAACTCCTCGTTGGCCGGGCGGTACTCCGCCAACGCGTCGATGCCCTCAAGGGCCACCTGGTCCACGGCCGAGCCGCCGTAGACGTCGCCAGCCACGTTGCCGGATTCGGCTTCGAGCAGCGCACGCTCCAGGATCGTGCCGCTGGTCGCGCTGACCGGCTCGAACTCGATGTCGGGGTACAGCTCCGTGAAGTTGGACGCGATGGCGCTCAGCTCGTCATCACCCGCCGACTGGTAATAGGTGACGGTGCCCTCCTCCACCGCGGCCTCGGCCAGACGGTTCATGTAGTCGTCGACGCTCTCGCCATCCATGCGGACGACCACGCCGTCCTGCATGCCCTCAGCGGCCCCGGCGGCTTCCTCGCCCGTGCCGGAGGCAGAGGCGGACCCGGAGTCGGCGCCTTCGGTTTCGGTTTCGGGACCCCCGCAGGCGGTGGCCACCAGGGCCAGGACGGCGAGCAGGGCGACCAGTGAACTGCGCAGCCTCATCGCATCTCTTTCGATCAGGGGCGGTGGCGTCGCAGCACACGTCTGGCGCTGCGATGCCCACTCGGCCCGGCAGCTATCTATGTGGGCAAGCACAAAACGGTCATTTCGCAAGTCCCCCAAAAGGGACCTCCGCCGTCCGGTGCAACTCCTTGCCGTGCTCTACTACGGTAGTCGGTGGTTTGCCTCCGGGTCAATGGTCGAAGACCGGAAGTGCATCATGAGCCGCGCGCTCGCCATGCCTCACCATGCTCAGTAGCGGAAGTCCGGACGGCCGTACTCGCCGATGTGCTCCCGGTAGTACGCCATGGGTTTCTTGTTCTCCTCACGGGCATCGCCGCCGGCCTCGGAGACGTCCCACTCTCCCGCGGCGAGCTTGTGCTCGATGACCGGCAGCATCAACGTCCACAGGATGAACGGGTGGGCGCCCTCTCGGTACAAGGTGACGAAGTCGTAGTCCACCAGCGCACGTCGGGTGTCGTCGTCCAACCCGACGACCGCGGAGCGCTCGCTTTCGTTGTCCAGCAAGCGACTGCCCCGCTCGTCCAGCCACCAGTCGACGTACGAGGAAGGGTCATCGATGTAGCGCTGCACGAAGCCCTCGTTGCGGTCGGTGTCGTAGAGGAACTTGTTCACGGCGTAGTGGTCAATCACCCCTGCACCTCCTGCTCGTAGATGAAGCACGGCTTGCTGGAGCCGCGCCTCTTGGAGGCCTCCCCGAGGACGCAGGTCAGGTCGCCCTGCAGCGCAGCCATGCTGAGCAAGTTGAGGAATTGGAAGGTCGTGTTGCCATGGGTCATCATGCGTTCGAACGTCGCTTCGTGCGTGAGACGCTCGAAGTCGCGTGCCCGGATCCACTTGACCGCGTCCTCGTCGAACTCCGGGTCCACCGGGTAGGGCATCATCTGCTCCGGTCCACCGACCTCCAACGACAGGTTTCCGCTGGCGATCACGGCGACGCGCTGGACCGTGTTGGTGGACTCGATGGTCTTGCGCAGCACCTCGCCGAGCTGCACGAAGCGTCGCGACGGCGGGATGGGCGGGGCACCGCAGTTGGTCAGGACCGGCACGACCGGGATGTCCAGGGAGGGCTGGGCGATCAGCGACGGGACGACGCAGGCATGGTCCAGGCGCATCTCATCGGAGAAGGCGAAGTCGAAGCCGTGCTCGAAGCCGCCCTCGATCAGGTCCGTCGACAGGGCCCGGTTCCCTCCCAGCTCGACGCGCGGAAGGTTGAACTCCCTGACCTCGTTGGAGAAGGTGCCCTGGTAGGACTGCATCCTGCCGATGATGAACTGCGGCATGTTGTTGTGGAAGAACTGGTGGAAGTGGTCGCTGGCCAGGATGATGATGGCGTCCGGTTGCGCCTTCTGGATCGACGCCTGCACCTTCGCCGACCACTCCCGCAAGTCCCGGCCGTCCTCGCTGAGCTCGGACTCAGGCCGCGAGGTCTTCGCGTAGTACCAAGGGTGATGGGTTGATCCGATCAGCGATACGAGCTCTGCCATTCCCTCTCCTGCCTTCGTGTCGAGTGCTACTCCGCCTGCGACGCAGGGGCTTGTGGGTCGTTGCGCGGCTGGAACGCATGCAGTGCGGCGCCCTCGGCGATGTCGGTGAAGGTCACCTCCACGGACATGCCGACGCGCACCGCTTCGGGTTCGCGGCCCACGATGTTGGTGACCATCCGGGGCCCCTCTTCGAGCTCCACGACCGCGACGACGTAGGGCAGCTGGTCGGCAAGCTCCGGGGAGTACGCGCGCCGGAAGACGGTGAACGAATAGATCTCCCCACGGCCTGACACCGGCTGCCAGCTGAAGCGGTCGCTCCAGCAGTGCTGGCAGCGATTGGACGGTGGGAACCAGAACCGGCCGCAGGCGTCGCAGCACTGGAGGTGCAGCTCGTGGCGTGCGCAGGCGTCCCAGAACGGCTGTGACTCCGGCGTCGGGGGCGGCAGCTGCCGGGCCGGTTGCTGCGCCGCGGTGGTCGGGGGGGATGCCGCATCGGCGCTCATGCCGCCCGCTCCAGGATCAGCGTGGAGTGGCACACCGTGTTGCCGCCGTGACCGCTGACCAGCGCCAGCCGGGCGTCGGGCACCTGCCGTTCGGCGGGGTGCTCATGGCGCAGCTGGCGGACCGCCTCGACGATCTGCAGCATGCCTTCGACGTGGCCCTCGGACAGCTGCCCGCCAGCGGTGTTGGTGGGCAGCGCCCCGTCGAGCGCCAGCGCTCCCGATGCCACGAAGCCGCCCCCGTCGCCCTTGTCGCAGAAACCGTAGTCCTCCACCTGGGCCAGCACCATGTAGGTGAAGCAGTCGTACAGCTGGGCGGTGTCGATGTCGGCCGGGGCGACGTCGGCGATCCGGTAGGCCCGCTCCCCGCTGGCGCGTGCCGCCGTGTGCACCATGTGGTCGTCGGCGATCCATCCCCGCAGGTTGTTGGAGCTGCCGAAGCCGCGGACGACCACCGGGGTGTGGCGCAGGTCGCGGGCGCGGGCGATGTCGGTGACGACGATGGCGCCGGCCCCGTCGGTCCGCAAGGAGCAGTCATAGACGCCGAAGGGGTCGGCCACCGGCCGCCCGTTCAGGTAGTCCTGCATCGTCAGCGGCGCGCGCATCTGCGCAGCGGGGTTGCGCCCGGCGTGCTCCCGGAAGGCCAGGGCGATGTGGCCCAGCTGCTCCTTGGTGGTGCCGTACATGGCCATGTGACGTTGCGCGCCCAGGGCGTGGGTGGCCGGCTCCCCGAAGTAGCCGAACGGGTCGCGGAACTCGCGCACCCGTCGGGTCGTGGCCTGGTTCATGCGCGCCCGGCGGCTGCCGGCGCGCCGGGTTCGCGACCAGGCGTTGCGGCCGTAGCCGCACAGCACCGTCGTCGCGAGGCCGGCCTCGATGGCCAACGACGCCAGGATGACCCCGAGCGCCTGGCTGGCCCCGCCGTTGTCCAGGCTGGTCGAGAAGGCGGCGTTGACGCCCAGACGCTCACCGAGCAGCTGTTGGAAGCAGTACTCGTCGTCGGGCCCACGGACGATGACTCCGTCGATGTCGGGCGCCGCGAGGCCGGCGTCGGTGACCGCGGCGACCGCCGCGTCGGTCATCAGCGCGATCGACGTCGACCCGGGGATCTCACCCAGGTCCGACTGGCCCACCCCGACGATCGCAGCTGTCCGTTGATACACCGCTGACCTTTCGCTCAGGGGGCCATGCTGGCGGCGCCGTCGGCTGCGGCGGAGTCGAGGAAGTCCGCGGCCAACCCCAGCTCGGCCAGGACCTCGCCGGTGTGCTCGCCGGCGACCGGTGCCGCGCCCAGTCGGGTGGGGGTGCCGTGCAGGTTGACGCCGCTGCCCAGCAACCGCATCCGTCCCTCGGTGGGGTGCTCGACTTCCTGGACCAAGCCGAGGTGGCGGATCTGCTCGTCATCGACGACCTCGCCCAGGGTGTTGATCGGAGCGGTCGGGACGTCCTCCGCCCACAGCCGCTGCAACCAGCCCGCCCGCGATCCGGTCGCGAAGGTGCTGTCGAGCAGCTCCTGGATGTCGTCGCGGTGCGCGATTCGCAGCGCCCGGGTGGCGAAGCGGTCGTCGTCGACCAGGTCGGTCCGGCCGATCGCGCGCAGCAGCGAGCGCCAGAACTTGTCCGGTGACGACAGGTGCACCACAAACGGGCTGCCGGACTCGTCACCGACGGTGTAGACCTGCGCGGTCTGCGCACGGGTGCGACGGGTCGGCGCCGCGCCGCCATCGTGCAGGAAACGCGCCATGTTCTCCGCCAGGAACGCGGTGGATGATTGCAGCAGCGAGGTATCCACCCGCTGACCCTCACCGGTCCTGGAACGAGCAGCGAACGCGGCCAACACCCCATAGGCGGCGAACAGCCCACCAAGATGGTCAGACAGGGAAATCCCCATGGGCCGGGGATCGTCAAGGTCGGTGAGCAGGCTCAGCAGCCCGCTGGTGGCCTGTCCCACCGTGTCATAGCCCGGACGCTCGGCGTCGGGACCCGTCAACCCGAAGCCGGTGATCGAGCAGTAGATCAGCCCCGGGTTGTCGGTCCTCACCTGCTCGTAGCCCAGCCCGAGCCGCTCCATCACACCTGGCCGCGAGTTCTCGATCAAGATGTCGGCCCCGGCCACCAGCGCACGGGCGACCTGCAACCCCTGCGACGACTTCAGATCAACCAGGATGCTGCGCTTGTTGCGGTTCAGCGAGCAGAACATGCTGCTGTAGTTGCCCGACGCCCAGCCCCGGTACGGATCCCCCCGCGGCGGCACCTCGACCTTCACCACATCCGCACCCAGATCCGCCAGCAGCGCACCGGCATAAGGGCCCGCGACGTAGCCGGCCACCTCCACGACCTTGACCCCCTGCAACGCGGTCATGGGCGACCCCGCTGCTCTGCAGGCGCGGCCCACGATGACGCAGACGACGCAGACGACGCAGACGACGCAGACAAGGCAGGCGTGGGAGACGTGGGAGACGTGGGAAGAGGGCGGATACGTCTCAAAGGGGCTCCCTTCGCAATCGTGTCGCAATCGCGCGCGCAGCACGACGGCGGCGAATGCGGTGACGCGTCGTAAGAATCGTCACCCTAGGAATGGCCGTCGATCGAAGCAACAGGAGGATTCTCGAAGTTGTCTTCAGGTTCTCTCTAACTCGGGGCGGGCCGAATCCGCGACCGCTCCGTACCGTTGCCGCAGAAGCGCGACGAAGGAGTCGGCGGGCGGCGACAGCGGTGTGTGGCTGAGGGTCGCCAGGTACACGGTTCGACTCGGCACGAATCCCACTACCGCGCGCGCCACCAGGGCCCCTTCGACCAACTCCTCCTCGACGGTGGTCCGGGGCAGGACGGCCACCCCCCGCCCTGCCACGACCTCCGCCTTGATCGCCTCGGTGCTGCCGAGCTCGACCACGTCCGGGAAGACCCCGGCCCCCTCCAGGGACGCGACGACGCGGTCACGCCCCAAAACGGGGGACTCGCGCAGCAGCAGCGGCTGCCGGCCCAGGTCCGCCATCGTCAGCGGTTCCACAGCCGCGAGCGGGTGTCCGCGCGAGAGCACGACGATGAGGCTCTCCTCGAACAGCGGTGTCACGCCGAGGACCCCGTCGGCACGGACCCTTCCCACCAGCGCGAACTCAGCCCGCTCATCAAGGACCTCCGCGTTGGCCTGCTGGCTGTTGGCCATGACGTGGTAAGCCACGTCCACCTTGGGATAGGTCCGCTCGAACACCTGCAGGACGGGGCGCACGAGCGCCGAGCCGATCGTGCGGCTGGAGGCGAAGCGCAGCATCCCCGATTCCAGGGCGCCGAGCTTCGCGAGGTCCCGTTCGACCGCGTCGAGGTTCTCCAGCACCTTCATGGCACGCAGGTACAAGGCCTTGCCGGCGGAGGTGGGGACGGTGCGGCGGGGGCCGCGCACCAGCAGCGGAACGCGGAAGCGCCGCTCCAGCTCTTGGATCTGCATGGACACCGACGATGGCGCGACGCAGAGCTCCTCCGCAGCGCGCGCCATGCTCTCCAGGCGGACGACCTTGCAGAACACCTCAAGCTGGTGGATGCTCGGGCGTCTCATCCAGCACCTCCGCGAGCCAACGCCGGCGGCGGGACACTCCCGCTGCGACCGGCGTCCGGACGCTATCAGACCTCAACAAGCACCACACCGGCATGCGGAGCCGTTAGGCTCCGCCGTCGCCTGCACCTTCGCAGGATCCGGTGCAGCCGACGGGACGGGGCCCTTTGCCGAAGCCACGCCGAGCCCCCGATCGGGACCAGGCCAGCGAGGTCGTCGGGCTGTGGGTTGGGCTGCGGAGCCGCTGGGCGCTGGTGTCGCTGGCGACCTTCCTGTTCTGGTTCGCGGCCCACTCGCTGCGGCCCTACATCACCCTCCGGCTTGATGCGCTGGGCGCCAGCGGGGTTGAGATCGGCTGGATCGTCGCCGCCTACCCACTGCTCTCCCTGTTCGTCGCGCTGCCGGGTGGCCGCGCCATCGATCGTCTGGGGCTGCGCCGGGTCTTGTTCGGCTCGCTTGCGGGCACGGCGCTGACCGGTGCCGCCTACGCCGTGGCCACGACGCCGTTGCAGATCCTCGGTGTCCAGGTCGTGAACGGCATCGTCGAGGTCGGGGCGTGGCTCGCGCTGCAGGCCCTGGCCAGCCACGCCGGCAGCGGTGCATTCCTGACACGCCAGCTGTCGCTGTTCTCGTTGGGCTGGGGGGCCGGCATCGCCGTCGGCCCCGTGGTGGGCGCCGCCGTCTACGGGCGGTTTGGCTTCGCACCGCTGGGCCTGTTGTATCTCGCCACCACCGCCCTGGCCCTTGCGTGCGTGGCTCTGGTGCCATACCGCGACCCTGCCAAAGACCCCGACCGAGCCCCAGGTGGGGCGGTTCGCGACCTGCGGGACCTCGCGGGACGGCCGGCGGTGAGGGCGGTGCTGCTGTCCAGCTTCGTCGCGCTCTATGTGATCTCGATCAAGAACTCCTTCTACACGCTGTACCTCGAGCAAAGCGGTGTGCCGCTGTCGAGGATCGGGCTGCTGCTGTCGGTCGCGGGCCTCGCCTCACTGGCGATCCGGGTCCCGCTGCCGCACCTGCTGCACCGGTGGGGTACGACTCGCGTGCTGGTGATCGGGATGTGGATGGCGGTCGCTGGCGTCACGTCGACCCCATGGCTGACGTCGTTTCCGGCCCTCATGGTGGGTGCGGCTTTCATGGGCGCGGGCTACGGCTCCAACCCGCCGGTCACGGTGGAGCTCCTGGCTCGCACCAGCGGACCCGGTGAGCGCGGCATGGCGATGGCGCTGCGAGTCAGCGCCAACCGCTCCGCGCAGGTCGTGCAGCCGCTGGTGTTCGGCGCCATGGTGGCGTTGACCGGCATGGCGGCGGCCTTCTCGCTGTCCGGGGCGCTTCTGGCCGGGCTCACCGGATGGGCCAGCCGCCAGGTCACCCGGGGCGACGTCGGCGGTGCATCGCCGGACGTCGAGCAGGACGGGCCGGAGCCGGTCGGCGGCGATGGAGCTTCCGAGCCATCCCGCTGACAACCGGCACCACCCCCGAGCGAAAGCCCAGGAAGAGGGCGATCAGCGCAACGCCGTACACAGCGGTGCGGAGCTGGCCGAGCCCGCGCAGCAGCTCATCGAGGACGCCGAAGGCCACCGCGCCCACGATCGGTCCCAACAGCGACCCGATCCCGCCGAAGGCGAGCACCACCAATGTGCGCACGTCCACATGCTGGAAGGCATAGGTCGTCGGACTGACGAAGCCCTCGACATGGGCGTACAGCCCGCCAGCCAACCCGACCATCGCAGATCCGATGAGCCCCGCCCGGATCCGGTAGCGGGCGACGTCGATGCCGGCCAGCTCCGCTGCCTCCGGGTCATCACGCAGAGCGCGGAACGCCCAGCCCATGGAGGAGCGCTGGATCCCGCGGTAACCCATGAGGAAGACCACCAGCACCAGCAGGAACAGGTAGTAGGGCGGGACCTCGCCGCGCAGAAACGTGCCGGCGCCGGCCTCGACCACGATGCCGGTCTCGCCGCCGGTCAGGTCCCGCTGCCCCAGCAGCAAGTTGCCGAAGCCCAGTGAGAAGGCCAGCGTCACGATGCCCACGAAGATGACGTCCAGGCCGCGGCGCACCGCGATCCAGCTGAACAGTCCACCCAGCCCGGCCGCGGCCGCCGCCGCCACCGGCAGCGCGAGGATCAGCGGCCAGCCCCCGCGGTCGCTGAGGATTGCCGAGCCGTAGCCCGCCATGCCCGCCAGCGCCCCCAGGCACAGGAACAGCTGACCTGTGCTGCCGAAGATGACGTTGAGGCCAACGCCGTAGCAGGCGAACACCAGCGTGCCGACCGCCAGTCCCATGAGGTAGCGGGAATGCCCGGCGAAGAGCGGCACGGCGGCCAGGAGCAGCCCGACCACCGCCACGGGCAGGTAGGCCCGCCACGCACCGCTCATGGGGCCCGCCCCAGCAGACCGGTGGGACGGAGCACGATCGTGCCCGCGGCCGCCGTCAGCAGGATGATCGAGGTCAGGTAGGCGCCGATGTAGAAGGAGCTCAGTGCGTTGACGATGCCGAGCAGCACACCGGCGAGCAGGGCGCCGCTGACACTGCCCAGCCCACCCACCACGGTGACGATGAGCGCCAGGATCGTGAAGCCCAACCCGGATGTGGCCGTGACCCCGACCGTCATGGATTGGGTGATGGCGACGATCCCGGCCAGCATCGCCGACAGGGCCATGATGAGGCTGCGCATGGCACCCGTGTCGATGCCGACCAGCTGGGCACCGGCTTCGTCCTGGATGACCGAGCGCACGGCTCGGCCCGTGCGGGTGAAGCGCAGGAAGCCGGTCAGCGCCACCCCGGCGGCCACCGCGATCGCCGAGGCGAGCAGGCTGCCGCTGCGCATGTGGACACCCAGGACATCGACGCCACCGCCACCGATGCTGAGTGTCAGCGCCTGCACCGGGTAGCGCCAGACGAGCAGGCCGTCGATGGTGAAGGCGGCGCCGAGGGTGAGCAGCAAGCCAAGCAGCACGCGCTCGCCTCCCCGACGACGGTAGACCGGCACCATCAACGTGCGGTCGAGGATGAGGCCCAGCATGCCGACGCCCAGGATGCCGATCACCGCGGCCACGCCGGCCGGGAGCCCCGCGTCCAGCAGCAGGGCCGTGGAGATGGCGGCGATCACTGCCAGCTGGCCGTGAGCCAGGTTGAGGACCCCGCCCAGGCCGTACAGCAACGTCAGCCCCACCGCCAGGAGTCCCAGCTGCAGTCCGTAGACGAGGCCGTCCAACACCACCGCCATCACGCGATCCCGAGGTAGGCGCGACGCACCTCGGCGTTGTTGCGCAG